>Ga0247611_10000021_pt1 | contig 286414 bp, 247 predicted proteins | sample 177DNAGHGhighgp2_FD_192422 | JGI IMG/M metagenome (GOLD analysis project Ga0247611, IMG submission 192422) | Sheep rumen microbial communities from Palmerston North, Manawatu-Wanganui, New Zealand - 1770 DNA GHGhigh gp2 | ecosystem: Host-associated > Mammals > Digestive system > Stomach >... | reverse complement strand
CACACAACGTTTGTCTGCCATAATTTACCCGTCTGATAGTTGTGAATAGCTCTCGAAATTGTATCTTTGACATATCTCACACAACACGATGTGTGTAATAAGTTAAAAGATAACTACTTAAAAGACATGTCAAAGAATAAAAATCCCGACTCTCGAATTTGAGAATCGGGATTTTTTTATGAGTTTTTCGAATCCTAAAAAAGTTCCAACTGCTGGCCTTCCACAGGGCGCGACGACACAGACCGTCCCTCGAAGATGTCAATCAACCCGAACTGACGGTCGGTGATACACATCATGCTGACCCGTCCTTCCTTAGGCAGCAAGGTCTTCACCCTGCGGCGATGAACCTCGGCATTCTCCATGCTGGCACAATGGCGGATATAGATAGAGAACTGGAACATGGTGAATCCATCCTTGATCAGACCATCGCGAAAATCGGTCGCCGCCTTCCGCTGGCGTTTCGTATTGGTCGGCAGGTCGAAGAATACCATTACCCACATAATGCGATATTGACTCAGGCGCGTAAGCATACGCAGACGAAAGAATCCCTACATTTCCGGATATGCCACCCGACGAGCTTCGCCAGCGAAGCACCTGGCGAGCGATGACGTTGTCTCGGAAGCAGCGATCATCAGTGGTCGCTGATGGTCGGAGATGGTGACGTCCAACGTGGGAATGGCGAGCATTTCCGCCTTTACCTCACGCGTCAGTTCGGAAGCCGTACCCAGTTCGGGTAGCATATCCACCACCAGACGGTCCACATAGGGGCGGTAAGGCTCCATGACATCGTCGGCAAGACAATAGGCATTGTAGCGGTTGTGGTGATGAATGCCAAAGGTAGGCAGCAGTCCACTGCCGACGAGCGAACGGGCGATGATCGCCCGCAGGATGGCATAGCCGTAGTTGAGTAGCGCATTCGGCATTTCTCCCTCCCGGCTACGCACAAAATCAGGGAGGGAGGCGAAGAGGTTCTTCCAATAGAACGCCGCCGCACGACCCTCGAGATTGTCGGAGTCGCCACTCTTCACCTCGCCAGCCCACACCTTCAGACACCGGAAGTCCTTCTCCTGGAGATCGGGGCGGGCGTATGCCATATTTGCATGCTGATTGGCAATCTTGGCGGAGACCGTCTGTTGCCACAACTGCTTACGCAACGGCAGCGACGCCTCGAGTTGGGAGCGGAAGCGTTCGCTCTGCAGCGTATGCCCCTCCAGGGGCAGGAAGAGTCCCGACGGCATGCGCCGCTCATCGCACATGATGACGGCGACGTTGTTCTGCAACAGAGCATCCATCAAACCACTGGTCAACGTGATACGTCGGTTGTCGATGACCACCACACCGATGTCCTCGATGGGTCGGGTGACCGTAGTCTCCTTCTTCAGGAGGTTCGGCACGTCGGCATTCTCCACCTCCGGGATGCGGATCACCATCTGTCCATCACTCAACGAGAGATAGGCAGGATTGCCAAAGTAGAGAGTTTTCTTAATCATATCGTTCTGGTTTCTGGATTCAAACTTGAAACTCCGCCAGAGCAATCACCTTTGTCAAGCGTCAGCAGAATGACGATGTCTTGAGATGAGTTCAAAAGGGTTTGAACAAATGTTCACTTTTCAGAACAGCATTACTTGCTTTCACTCTGTTCTTCCTATTGTTTTCTGTCCGTTTAGTTCAACGATATTGCCTAATCTGTCGACTTTTAATGGTACACAGGTTTCTTTAATAGAAACGTTTCCTTTTGAAAACTCATTAGGACTTTTCGACGGACGGCTACCAATCCCTATTTCATTTTGGATACTATAACGATATTCTTTGAACGACTTTTGTTGGTCTTCCTTTGTCATGGAAAAAATGGACTGTGCAATATAATACGGCACGAATTTAGCAGTGATGCCAGATGCATCTACAAACTTATAAATTCGCGTCTTATCAATCGCCATTATTCCGTCCTTCAACTCCTCTTTGGTTGGTAGATAAACCAAATCGTTTGGCGAAAGGATGAACAGTAGTTTAACCTCATCAGAAACCAACTTACATTCTTTCAGATACGTTTCTATGTTAGCCTGCCACTTTGAACCGAATTTCTTTTGGCAATCAATCATCACGTTGAGCGGAATGGTAAGATATGAACGTACGCTTTCCATTTCACCAGTTTCTTTGTTCAATTTTTCAGAACTGAAAATGGCGAAGAATAGGTTTGTGCCCTTTGCAGCCTCAACAAACTTGGCAGACTTGTTGCCGTTTTGTCCAACAGCAAACTTATCAGCCTTTTCGTATACACGAACTTTCTGTATTGGTTGATGGAATTTCCCATTATTCAGAGTTACAATATTACGGTTCATTTCGTCTATTCCGTCAGGAGAGAATGCTAGTTCTACATTCCCGTTATTAGCCTCCAGATGCGCAAATAGAATCTTCTGTATGCCCGTATCGGTTACACTTTCCTTTATCTTCTTCTCATTGAAAGAAGTGTCGAGCGGTTTACGAGTTGCAAAGTAGCGGTCGTTTGTTTCCTTTGTGAAATAATAAACCCATATCTTCTTGACATCGATATCAGACCACACGTCTTTCTGACCTTCTACAAGTTTCTTTATTGCCTTTACATCCATGCCAAGTTTCAGCCACTTGACAACATCGTTTTTGAATTCGGCATTAACTATGCACTGAGGATTTTTCAGAGCTTCGTTTAGCGAAACTTGCTTCTTGAAACGCAAATTCACCTCACCGAAAACCGTGTCTTTGTGCATCGACTTACGAATCGCCCAACTATCGCCTTTTTTCTGACGAATTAAGCCTTTCTCAGGCAATCCATTTTTCCCAATTCGTAACTTACCATCTTCGTCCTTATAGGATTCGTACATATTCACAGTCTTATTGATTACACGCAAATTTTGCTTGAAGCTGACGATGATGTTTTCCAAAGCCTTCTTTGCATCGATGGAGAACGAATCCCATGGTTTCAAGAACTCCTTGGCAACCTCTCGCTCCTTTCCATCAATCACCGTCTTTTCAAATCGACGGAGCTTGCGCTGAAGTTGATAACGGTTGGCATTGTGCTTTGAATGTGCCGCCTCGTTATTGAGCAAATTTACATGGTCGCGAGTTGCACAAGCAATCGTAATTGCATCCATTGCGTGGTGGCGATGGTCGATACGCTTTTTGTTGAAGCCCTTTTGGAGTTCGAGCGGCATAGCAGGGATTTCATGTCCTTCCGCACTTATGGCAGTAAATACATTTTTACCTGTCAGTTCGTTCAAACGGTGGAAACGCGGCAAAATGATGTTATTCCAAACATCGTTCATTCCCCAGTCTTTTTTCAAACGGTCGGTAATAGAGCCGTTGCACGAAATTAGATTTTTTGAAACAGCCTCCTGTTCATAATCGCCATTTGGCAATTTTTCGCGCACGATGTTCGACAGCAACCCTTTCACAAGTTTGCTGATATATCGGCTATCGTTCAGCTGACGCTCAATAAATCCATCTGGAATATCTTCCATCAGCAACTTTTTCATCTTTGTGCGATTGCTGCTATAATGGTCTTTCACGAACTTTTCGTACACCTCAACCGAAAGAATCTCAACCGTTTTGCCTTGGCTAAGCTGAACTTTTTCGCCCTTATGGCTCTTGATGAATTCAAAGCCAAGTTGACGGTCTTTCAGTTTATTCACCTCAGCCTCACAAATCACCTTGTTGCTGAACGAGTCGTCAAAATATCTTGATTGTGGAATCACATGTTCAATCTCGTATGCAGAAGTGAACAACTTTGCAAGTGGAATCATCTCGCCAGTATAGGGCGAACGGTATTTCTGTTCCAACCAGCATTTATAGCGGACAATATCTGACTTTGAAGGCTGCGCCGTTTTGGAAATCTTACTTACAAATTCGAATTCCTTATCGTCTTTAGTGAGATTATCAAGAGCATTTTCCTCGTAAATACGCAAAATATCCTGCTGGCTTGGTGAATACGGACGCACGTTTTCAATGCCCATTTCCGGATTCTTAAACTCCATCAGCATTGCCTTGATGCGCAAGTTGGTATTCTCGTTCTGCTGAATAGTTTCAGTCATCCTCTTGCGCTTGTCGGCTGGATTCTTCATCTCGCGACCAAGTTCTACGTGAATTTCGTCAATGTTGCCCTCCTGCTTCCAGATGTCGCGCACGGTGCGGAGCGTTTCTGTAACAACCTGCTCCACAATAGGATTTCGCAAAGAATGTTGCTTGAAATCTTTCAGATATTTGTCGATATCTTCCGGCTTCTCCCACTTTTCAATCTCCTTAGCCTCCGAATGACGGTCGTACACAATGTAGCAAGCCAACCAAATTGGCAAGCCTCTGAAATGCGTTTCGTCAGTCAGATTGATAGCCTTTTCGCGAACTCGGGTTCTAATCTTCTCGTCGTATTCTCCGTTAATTATTTTATTGATGCGATCCTTCGTATTCGCATCAATATCATCGGCCTTCCAATACTTTCCCATTCGCATAAGTGGCAGCAATTTCTTGATGGCCTTCTCTGAATATGAGCCATACTCCTTTTTGAACGGCTTGATTTTGGCAAAGACATCGGCAAACGATTCGGGCAAACTGTTTTTCTCGGCATACTTCTTCAGAGCTTTGCCAATTTCGATTTTATCCTCGACTGAATAAAGAATATGCCAAAGCTGCATTTCTTGTTCTTTCGTCAAAAAATTGACATCAACGCCACATTTGCCCAATCCTTTCAGAATCTCGGCACGAGTTTCGTTACACGGGTATTCCTTATCCTCAACGTAGTTCCAACGATATGGATATTGGTCTTTGCCCTTCTCCTTTTTGAACTTGAAATATGAGTTGAGCAGAGTATCTTGCTTTATCGTAGCTCGGTCGTTGAGCCAATCGAAGAGAGCGACGTAATCGTCCTCCGATTTCAAAATGTCATTGGTTACATCAACATCTGTCATGAGCTTGCCTGCAACCTCTTTTTCTCGCTGATATATTCTCAGATTCTGAACAAACTGCCACAACCGGAACTCTTGGAACAGCGGATTCGACTTTGCTATGCACTTTATCGGATACTCAATGTCATCTTTATCGAAATGCGATTCATACGGACAATCGCTTATGAGCGATTTTTTGCTTTTCAGCGGACGCTGATAGAATAAAATGTCATTGATGAATAAATTGGCAAAATCCGGTTTTGCGATATTGTTGCGATGCGCCTCATTATTTGGATAGAGTTCTTCGATGCAAGCCTTGTATAACGCATCGTCTTGTAATTCAGGAATCAAAGCCTTCTGAATATCAAGAATCTGTTTCAACTCATCTTTGTAATACTTACGCTCTACTGTGCGCACGAGTTTGCCAACAATCTTCTGATTAGGATTCTGTAGTAAGGCATCGTAGATGTAGCAGCCAACGGTTTTATGGCTGTTGTCGATGTCGAATTCAGTTTTCTTTTTTACCAATGTCCAATCGTCTTCTTTTGGGGCACGAAAAGAACGCTTGATGTTTCCTTCTTTATCTATCTTTGGCGAACCATCTTTTTCAAGGTCAGTTGTAACGATAAACTCTTTGACTTTTCCTTCCCAATCGAGAGGTACACTACTTGGTCGATGGTAAACCATTCCGTTCTCAAGATAGACATTGTACCAAGTATCTTTCCCTTTCTTCTCGTCGGTAGCTTCAACCCGCACAACTTTTTGAGCTAAAAACTCCACCTCTTTGTCTGGTGCTTCCTCTTCTTCCTCTCCACGAAGTTGATAATAGCCGCGTTTCTGATTGAATTGCAGCAGAATCCATGCGAGTTCTTCCTTTGTCAGCTTTTGCGACAAAGCCTTCTTACGCAGATAGTAGATAGTCCAATCGTACGGCACTTTCTTTCCATTGGCGACAAGTTGCGGCTGATTCTTTGCAAAATCGGCAAGCATCTCGCTGAACGAATTTTCGAAAATGAATCTGAACTTGCCTATTTCATCCTTCGTCCAGGCTAACTTAGGTTCTGAATGGTTGATGAACTTTCCGTATCTGTCAATCTGATTGGCATAATGTTCTGGCAGAAAGTTCATCAATTTCAGAACACGCAACAATCGCTCACGGCGCAACAGATTGCGTTCGTGTAAGCGGCGCACACCACGATAACCTGTTCTTTCTGCCGTCTGTGACACAGAATTACCTTTGTCGAAATCGCCCAAAATATCAGCCGACATAGGGATAATACGACTACCTGCAGCACTAATGCTTGCTGGTTTCAAGAATGAGGTTTCATTTTCGCGGTTCACCTCTTCCGCATTCACCACCGCCCAGCCAATGCTGTTCGTACCCAAGTCGAGTCCAAGGATTTTCTTCATGTTATAAATAATGTTTTAAACGATTATCAATTTGAGATTATGCGTATCTCAAAAGTACGATATTTCACTGATATCTACAATATTTTGGTATTGAAATTTGTCAGTTAGAAAAATAACCGTACTTTTGTGATACAATTTTGAAGCTATTCACAATAAGGATTATTCCGTTGTGAAAACATTAGGTTGGTCCATCGTCCTCAACGGTGGACAATTTTTTTATATACCTACTGTTGCTCCTCCTCGTTCGGCACAACGAGTTTGTAGCCGTAGCCGTGGATATTCATGATCTGGACGGAAGGGTCGGGGCGGAGCAGTTTGCGCAGTTTGGTGATGTACACGTCCATTGAGCGTGCATGCTGCACATCGTCCTTGTCCCAGATGGTCTTCAGGGTATAGTCCCGTTCAACCACGTTATTGGCATTGGAAGCGAGGAGGGCGAGCAGTCCGTTCTCCTTGGTGGTCAGGTGCGTCTCGACACCGTCGTAGTGGAGTGTCTGTTTCTGCGTATTGAACATGAACTTGCCGAGGTGATAGATGACGGCATCCTTGTTCTTCTTGCCCCGCACGCGTCGCAGGATTGCCTCCATACGGAAGAGCAGTTCCTCCATAGAGAAAGGTTTGGAAATATAGTCGTCCGCACCGAGTCGGAATCCTTCGAGGATATCCTCCTTCATGGACTTGGCGGTGAGGAAGATAATCGGCATAGTCGGGTCCTGTTCGCGGATATGCTTCGCCAGGGTGAATCCGTCCATCTTCGGCATCATCACATCAAGTACACAGAGGTCGAACTTCGCTTCTTTCGTAAACGAAGCCAGCCCTGCCTCGCCGTCGGCACGCAGTTCTACTGCCACTCCTTTGCTCTGCAGGTATTCACGCAGAAGCATTCCCAAATTCTCATCGTCCTCGCAGAGGAGGATCTTTGTCGTTTGTTCCATCATTCTTTTTTTTACGTTTTATTTTTTTACAACAGGCTTTTTTAGCCCTGTTCATGACACACTTACAGTTGCGTCAGCAGGCCTGACGCCGTACATAGACCAGAACGCGTCGGTTGACACCGAGGTTCAGAAGGTTCTACTCCTTGTTTTCCTCTACCGGTGCCACAAGCTTATAGCCATAGCCATGGATATTGACGATCTGGACTGTCGGGTCGTCGCTCAGGAGTTTGCGCAGTTTGGTGATGTACACGTCCATCGAGCGCGCCTTATAGTACTGGTTGGAGTTACGGTTGTCGTAGTCCCATACTGCCTTGAGGGCATATTCACGTTCGAGGATATTGTTGACATTAGCCGCCAAGAGTTGGAGGAGTCCGTTCTCCTTGGTGGTCAGGTGCTTCTTCTTATCTCCGATGGAGAGCGTCTGGGTCTGGGTATTGAACACGAACTTGCCGAGGTGGTACACCACGACGTCCTTGTTCTTCTTGCCCCGCACACGGCGGAGGATAGCCTCCATTCGGAAGAGCAGTTCGTCCATAGAGAACGGTTTGGAGATGTAGTCGTCCGCACCTATCTTGAACCCCTCGAGGATATCGTCCTTCATGGACTTGGCGGTGAGAAAGATGATAGGCATATCGGGGTCGATCTCCCGTATGCGTTTTGCAAGCGTGAAACCGTCCATCTTCGGCATCATGACATCGAGGATGCAGAGGTCGTACTTATCCTTGGAGAATGCTCCGAGTCCTGCCTCGCCGTCGGTCCGAAGGTCCACACGCAGTCCCTTGCCCTGCAGATACTCCTGGAGGAGCATGCCCAGGTTCTCGTCATCTTCACATAGAAGAATATTTGTCGGCTGTTCCATATCTCAATCGTTTTTTAGTTTATATTCTGTTTTCAATAGCACTTTATTTTGCCCTGTCAGAGTTCGAACCCGTTCGACCCTGCCTTGACCTATCAAAAAAAGGCCTTATTTATCTTCGTCCTGTTTCATATACGGCAGTGAGATGGTAAACCTGGTTCCCTTGCCGTAGTCGCTTTCTGCCTTTATCTTTCCGTTGTGTGCCTTGACCATGCCGTTGACATACGCCAGTCCCAAGCCGAATCCCTTGACGTTGTGGATATTGCCTGTCGGCACACGATAATACTTATCGAACACGTGTTTGAGGTGTTCCTTCCTAATGCCGATACCGTTGTCCTCGACAGAGATGCAGAACTGGTCATTCTCGTTCCAAGTACGCACCTTGAGGACAAACTCGACGTTGTCACGCCGGTACTTGAGCGCGTTCTCCATCAGGTTGATGATGACATTGGTCAGGTGCATGCTATCCGCCTCGATCCAGAACTCCATTGCCTCGTAGTCATCCTCGATACGTCCGCCTGCCTTGGCGACTTGGAGAGAGAAGTTGGAGACGGCGTTCTCGACCACCTCGTTGCCGTCCACCTCGTCGAAGTGCATCCGTTGCAGTTCGCGTTCGAAAAGGGTTGTCTGTAGCACCTTCTCGACCATTGTCTTCATGCGTGTCGCCTCCTTGTGGATCGTATCCGAGATGCGTTCGGTCATCTCCGGTGTGCGCTTGATGGTCTTGTCGTTGAGCATCTGACTGGCGAGCAGCAAGGAGGAGAGCGGTGTCTTGAGTTCGTGCGTCATATTATTGATGAAGTCCGTCTTCATGGCTTCGATATTGCTCTGGCGGAAGACGAGCACGAGTGTGTAGATGAACACGCCCAGCAGGATGACCGTCAGCACGATGGAAGGCAGGAGGATACGCATTGCCTGGGAGAGGAAGCTGCGCTTGGTATGGAAGCAGACCTTGATGAAGTAGGGGTTCTCCGCCTGTTCGCTCAGGAAGAGTTGCTGTGAATAGATACGCAGGCGAGACTCCTCCTCCAGGGCGTGGAAGTCCACCGTATCGGAGTCGGAGGTCGAATGGGCGTAATAGACCTTGCCTGCCTTATCGGTCACGGCATAGGAGAATGGGTAGTTGATGCCGTTGTGCTCAAAAGACCGTTTCATCTGCTGGTTGAGTTGTCGGAAGTCGATCCGTTCGGCAATCGGCAGTCCGGACACCTCCTTCATCCATCGCAGCGCCACCTGGTCCAGGAGTGTCTTGGACTGGTAGAAGCGTTCCTTGTATTCATCGTACAACTGCTGGGAGGTTTTCTGGAACGGGCTCTCGCCTTCCCGCAGTTCGAGACGCGGTGCAAAGATCGTCTTGCTGAGGTCGATGGTATCGCCCGATGAGATCACCTCGACCGGCAGCGGTGCGCGCGAGGCTTCCTGTTGCATCTGTTTTGCTTTTCTTGCCTTGCGTTCACTATACTCGTCCGCCGTAACGTCGAGATAGTGTTGCACCTCGGATTCCTCCAGTGTCCGTGCGACGTGGAAAAGGCTACGTCCCACATTCTCATTGAACTCACGTTCAATACTTTCGGACGTGTCGAAGACGTACGTAATCTGCAAGGCGAGCAGGCCTACAAACGCCAACGTCATGACGATGGCTATGGTACGTATCAGCCTTTTTCTCATTTTTTAAAATTCGTTTTCTTTTTCTTCGTCACGTTCCTCCACGACCATGGAGCGCATAAAGATAACGATTTTTAACGGTATAAATTGCTGAAATACAAATAAAAAATTTTATTTTAACATTTCGAATGCGACCGTTTACCCTTTGTACAAAGGGCATTCGCCAAGTGTTAAATTAACATTCTAAGGTGTTAATTTTAACATTTGTTTTAGAAATAAAGTGGTGATTTCAAGCCTTGAAATACGGTTTGAGATAGGCACCGGTATATCCCTTCTTGGAGAGGGAGAGTTGTTGCGGTGTACCCTCGAAGAGCAGTTGTCCACCGTTCTTGCCTCCTTCCGGTCCCATCTCGATGACATAGTCGGCGGACTTGATCACGTCGAGGTTGTGTTCGATGACAATCACCGTATTGCCCCGTTCGACGAGACGGTTGAGTACCTCAAGCAGGATGCGGATATCCTCGAAATGGAGTCCGGTGGTCGGTTCGTCCAGGATGAAGAGCGTTCGTCCGGTATCCTTCTTGGAGAGTTCGGTTGCGAGTTTCACCCGCTGGCTCTCGCCACCGCTGAGCGTCGTGCTGGACTGTCCGACCTTGATATAGCCGAGTCCGACATCCTGAAGAACCTTGAGTTTACGCAGGATGACGGGAACGTTCTCGAAGAACTCGACCGCCTGGTTGATTGTCATATCGAGCACGTCGGCAATCGACTTGCCCTTGTACTTCACCTCGAGCGTCTCGCGGTTGTATCGTCGTCCGTGGCATTCCTCGCACGGGATATAGACATCGGGCAGGAAGTTCATCTCGATGGTCTTATAGCCATTGCCACCGCATGCCTCGCACCGTCCGCCGCTCGTGTTGAAAGAGAACCGTCCGGGTTTGTAGCCACGTATTTTCGCCTCGGGGGTTGAGACGAAGAGGTTGCGTATGTCGCTGAAGAGTCCGGTATAGGTTGCGGGGTTGCTGCGTGGAGTACGTCCGATCGGGCTCTGGTCCACCTGCACCACCTTATCGATATACTCGAGTCCTTCGATATCGTCGTACGGGAGCGGGTCCTGGAGGCTATGGTAGAACTTCTGGCTAAGGATCGGCTGCAGGGTATCATTGATGAGTGATGACTTGCCACTGCCACTCACCCCGGTCACACAAATGAACGTACCGAGCGGGAACTCCACCGTCACGTTCTTCAGGTTATTGCCCCGTGCTCCTTTGAGTCGCAGAACCTGTCCGTTGCCGGATCGCAGAGATTCCGGAATCTCAATCTTCATCTTTCCATTGAGATAAGAGGACGTCAGTGTATCGGCCTTGAGCATCTCCTTCGGCGTTCCGGAGAAGATCACCTTGCCACCATTGCGTCCTGCCTTCGGTCCCATGTCCACGACATAGTCGGCATTCAGCATCATATCCTGGTCATGCTCCACGACGATGACCGTATTACCCATGTCGCGGAGTCGCTGCAGCGACCTAATGAGGCGCTCGTTGTCGCGCTGGTGGAGTCCGATGCTGGGTTCGTCGAGGATGTAGAGTACATTGACCAGTTGGGAACCAATCTGTGTTGCCAGACGGATGCGCTGGCTCTCGCCGCCGCTGAGACTTGCCGTGGCACGGTCCAGCGAGAGGTAGTCCAGTCCGACATCGAGCAGAAACTTCAGTCGGGTGCGTATCTCCTTGAGTATCTCGCGTGCGATTGACAACTGTCGTTCCGTCATGTGGTCCTCCACTGCATCCACCCATTCCTTGAGTTCGACGATATCCATCTTTGCCAAATCGGAGATATTCTTATCCCAGATGCGGTAGTGAAGAGCCTCCTTGTTGAGCCGCTGTCCGTCGCACTCGGGACAGACGCCCTCCTTGACGAACTGGCTTGCCCATTTCTGTTCCGTAGCGGATGCCGTGGCGTCCTGTTGCATACGCACGTACTTGACTACACCATCGTAGGAAGAGAAATAATTGCTGCCCGATCCGAGAGCAGCGTTCTTGATATGGAGTCGGTCGGTCGTCCCGTAGAGAATCTCGCCTATCGCTTCGTCGGGGATCTCACGGATCGGTGTCTTGAGCGTGAATCCATACTTCTCACCTATCGCCTCGATCTGCCAGAACACCAATGACTTCTTCGCCTTGCCGAGCGGCAGGATGCCCCCTTCGGCAATGGAAAGATTGCGGTTCGGCATCATGAGATCCGGGTCCACATCCTGAACGACGCCGAGTCCCTTGCATCGCGGGCATGCGCCTTTGGGTGAGTTGAAACTGAAATTATAGGGAGCGGGGTCGGAATAGGAAATGCCGGAGGTAGGGCACATGAGGTGTCGGCTGAAGTAGCGCACGTCGCTACTGTCCTTACGCATCAGCATGATGATGCCCTCTCCGAGTTTCATGGCGGTGGCGATAGACTGTTTCAGCCGTCGCGTATCGCCCTGTTTCTCGACCACGAGTTTATCGACGACCACCTCGATATCGTGGTTTCTGTAGCGATCGAGCCTCATGCCTCGTTTGAGTTCCTGCAGTTCGCCATCAACACGCACGTAGAGATAGCCCCGTCGTATCACCTGTTCGAAGAGTTCCTTATAGTGTCCCTTTCGTCCCTTAACCATCGGAGCGAGCAGATAGACTCGTTCGCCTTCGTAGTCGCGGTAGATGAGATCGAGGATCTCGTCATCGGTGTATTTCACCATCCGTTCGCCCGTGACGTAGGAATAGGCCTCGCCGGCGCGTGCATAGAGCAGACGGAGATAGTCGTAGATCTCGGTTGTGGTGCCTACTGTCGATCGAGGGTTCTTATTGGTGGTTTTCTGTTCGATGGAGATGACGGGGCTGAGACCGGTAATCTTATCCACGTCGGGCCGTTCGAGGTTACCGAGAAAATTGCGCGCATAGGCGGAGAAAGTCTCGATATAGCGCCGCTGTCCCTCGGCGAAGAGCGTATCGAACGCGAGGGAAGACTTTCCACTGCCGCTGAGGCCTGTTATGACCGTCAGTTTGTCTCGCGGAATCTTCACGTCCACATTCTTCAGGTTATGGACCCGTGCTCCCCACACCTCGATGCAGCCGTTCTCGCCCCCGAGTTTCTCTGCAACATCCTTCTTGGCTGTCTGATTCTGTTGTGGTTCTGCTTTCATCTGACGATGCTTATTTATTTTGGGAGTTCACGGACGAGAGCCCCTGCCATAATGGAGTCGGAGGGACGGGGACGTGACGTAAAAAACTTAATTGTATGCGAGCACGAAGATAAGGTTTTTTCGTCTTTGTACAATCTTTTTTGGAGCGTGGGGAGGATGGAGGGGGGGGGGGGGGGATGGAGAAACGGAGGGAGGACGGATGGAAGAGAATGGGGACAAGGTATGATATAAAGTGACAACGAAGAGAGAAGCAGTTCAAGGTGTGCGTAAAAAAAGAAAGCCCGGGCAAGAAAACTTGCTCGGACTTTTTGCTTACCTTTCCTCCTAAAGTAAGCAAAAAAGCGGAAGAATCAAAAATAGACTCTTCCACTTCTCTCCCCTCGCTCTTCAAGTAGGACTTGAACCTACGACCCCCTGATTAACAGTCAGGTGCTCTAACCAACTGAGCTATTGAAGAATCTTGGTTACTTTGCAGAGTCTGCAGGGAGCACTCTCCCTTCCGATTTGCGGTGCAAAGGTAATCATATTTTCGAAAATGCAATATCTTTGCATAAAAATTTTTGTTTTTTCGCCATGATGCATCGCAAACTCAAAGTAGAAGAACTGCATCGTCTTGATTTGCCGGAGTATCGGAAAGCCGAGCCGATGCCTCTGACGGTGGTCCTGGACAACGTGCGAAGTCTGTACAACGTCGGTTCGGTATTGCGAACCGCCGATGCGTACCATGTGTGTGAGGTATGGCTGTGTGGCATCACGTGTGCGCCGAAAGACGGAGTGAAACAGGAGTCGGCAACGGACGGCACTCATTCCTTTTTCGAGACGCGAGCCGGGGAAGGCCTCCTACGTGAGATTCACAAGACGGCATTGGGAGCTGAGCTGTCGGTAGCGAGCCGCTATTTCGGAGACACGAAAGCGGCAATCCAAGCACTCAAAGAGCAGGGCTATACCGTGCTTGCGGTGGAGCAGGCAGAGCAGTCCCTCTCGTTGCCGGACTTCCGTCCGGAGAAAGAGAAGAAATACGCTGTCGTATTCGGTCACGAAGTCAAGGGGGTTCAGCAGGAAGTCATTGACGCATCGGACGGGTGTCTGGAGTTGCCGCAGTACGGCACGAAACATTCGCTGAACGTGTCGGTCACGGCAGGCATTGTCATCTGGCATTTTGCCCGTCACTTCTATCCCGGACTAAATGGATAAGTGATTTTCACATAGCCTACGTCACTGACAAAAACGTAAACATAAAGTCCCTTGCCATGGGACCTTTTGAAAAAAAATAACCTTATTAGACAACACCTTCAAACATGATTCAGATTCTATCGCGCATCAGCCGCATCCTTGCCAACTACTCCTCCTACGTCGTCATCGCGACGGCACTCTTCACCTTTCTCTTTCCGTCGTCGTTTGCATGGGTCAAGGGTAACACTGCCACGGTGATACTGGGTCTGATCATGCTCTCGATGGGTCTGACACTCTCGACCGAGGACTTTCGCATCCTGTTTCGCCGTCCTATAGACATCTTCATCGGTGCGTGTGCGCAGTTCCTGCTGATGCCCACCATCGCATACGTACTGGTACGTCTTTTCCATCTGCCGGCGGAGCTTGCCATCGGTCTGTTGCTGGTCGGTTGTTGTCCGGGCGGAGTCTCCTCGAACATCATGTCATTCCTGTGTAATGGAGACGTTGCGTTCTCGGTGGGCATGACCTGTGCCTCGACGTTGCTGGCACCCGTGATGACCCCGCTGCTGATGCAGGTAACGGCAGGACAGATTGTCGAGATAGACACCGTGGGTATGTTTCTGAATATCCTGATTGTCACCATCATACCAGTAGGATTAGGAACAGCCCTCAACTTCTTCTACTCGCACCGGAGCAGTTTCAAGACAGCGCAATCGCTCATGCCGGGATTCAGCGTCATCTGTCTGTCGCTGATCGTAGGCGGCGTAATCGCCGGAGCTCACGACCGCATCCTCGACGGCGGTATGCAGCAGTTCCTGTTTATCTTCGCCGTCGTATTGTGTCACAACACGTTAGGATACCTCACGGGGTATCTGGCAGGCCGTCTGTTCCACTTCAACACCGCCCGAAAGCGAACTATCTCCATTGAGGTCGGCATGCAGAACGCGGGTCTCGCGACGGTACTTGCCGGTCGCTTCTTCGACCCGCTGGCGGCACTTCCCTGTGCCATCTCGTGTGCGTGGCATTCCATCTCGGGGACCATCCTCGCCGGACTCTTCCGTGCCTGGGACAGGCATCACGGCATCCGATACTGACCCGTCCCCTACCCTTCCCTTTAACGTCCCATTCCCCTTGCGTAGCATGCTGTGCGAGAGCGTGCCATTCGCATTGAAAACCGACTTGCGAATTGGGTACTTATTGCTTTCCATTTTTCATGCTTCGCACGTATAATCAAAGGAAAACAAAGATCAAACAGAGATATTCAAAACACGTCGAGAAGAGGCCACTTCAGAAGGTTTCAAACGCCTATTGAGAGACATTTAAGGCAAAAACACCGTGCGAATAGTGAACATTATAGATATGAGAGCAGGAACGTAGCAGGTGTAGATAAACTGATTCAGACAAAAATACATACGAGTAACAGGAAACGTCAAAGCAAGTCGTCTATCGGACGATAAAGGTGTGATATAACATCCTGTTATTTAGAACTATAAGACAAAACAAACGAGAAGAACCGCAAGACAGAGACGGGAGACTATCATGCGCATTCCTGTTAAGAACGCATACTCGACTGGTTATCTGTATATTACGATTGGATTAAGTCATTTCAGACAAGCGAATTGAAGTGTCTGAGGCAGAGAAAGACCCTTGTTTTTCCACAACCACACCATACCGTTTCAGGTATCCTATCAGAAACAAATATTTAATCTATACCCGAAATGATATACCACATGAAATTATATCTCTATCTTAGTATCCGTTAGGGTAGAACCTGAAACAGGCAGGTGTCTATGTCCATGATATCTTCTGCGGAATCCTCAAAGAAAAAAACAATGGAAAAAGAGCAAACCCCTATTCTGAACGATCACAACAAACAGGAATACCCGCCTTCGCACACCACGGAGCATATCCTGAACCAGGCGATGATCCGCCTGTTCGGGTGTGGTAGAAGCCACTCGGCCCATATCGAGCGTAAGAAATCGAAGCAGGACTTCAGAATCGATCATGAGCCGACGGGGGCAGAGATCCGCGCCATCGAGGAAGAGGTGAACAAGGTCATCCGGCAGGAGTTACCCGTCAGCTATGCCTTCATCACACAGAACGAGGCACGGGAGCGGTTCGACATGGACCGTCTGCCCGCCGGAGCGTCCGAGACGGTACGGGTCGTATCGGTAGGCGATTACGACGCATGTCTGTGTATCGGGACGCACGTCGCCAACACGAGGGAGATAGGGGTATTCCGAATCATATCGTATTCCTACGACAAGGAGGAGGGGGTCCTACGTCTGCGTTGGAAACTCGACAGTCTCTGAACTGTCACTGCGTTTCCGAACACAGAAGTCCCGTTCATACGCATCTACAGCGATGAAGGCGATTGAATGAACGTATTCGTGTCAGACCCATTTCTTGCATAGGCGGATATTTTTGGTGGCGTTTGTCTTGCTTTACAAGACATTTTGTCTTGTTTCACAAGACATTTTGGGCATCGCCTCGGCAGAGTTCGAGTAAACTCGACTCTGTTCTCGGCTCGCTCCAAAATTGGGCTATGGGGTGGTGACGCTCCTACGGAGTTCTATATGGAAAAGACGTTTATAGCAGGGGTTAAAACCCCTGCCTGTGTTCTGACGTCCCGAAGGGACTTGGTATGGGGTGGTGACGCTCCTATGGAGTTCTATAAGGAATAATACGTTTTATACAGGGACTCCGCCCTTTGGGCTCCATCCCTGCCTGTATTCTGTCGTCCCTACGGGACTCTGTGTTTGGGCAAGATGGTTGCGTTTGGATGACAATAAGGTGACGCTCCTACGGAGTTCTGTAAGGAAAAGACGTTTATAGCAGGGGTTGAAACCCCTGCCTGTGTTCTGACGTCCCGAAGGGACTTTACGTTTGTCTTGTTTTACAAGACATTTTGGGCGGCGCCTCGGGATAACAAATAAATTTGTTCTCCTCTCGGCTTGCTCCAAAATTGGACGACGGGGAAGGTGACGCTCCTACGGAGTTCTGTATGGAAGAGGCATTCATAACAGGGGTTTCGTCCTACGGACTCCACCCCTGCCTGTAATCTGACGTCCCTACGGGACTCTTCGTTTGTCTTGTTTTACAAGACATTTTGGATGACTTCGCTCATCGCTTGATTATCCACTGGCTGCCGGACCACTTCAAGCGCTGGTACAGGATGAACTTCGCGCTGCTGCCGCTGCCGGTTATGGCGATAGCTGTTGTCGTGGTCGTCTTCGTGCTTTACCAGTTCGTCACGTCCGACCTTCAGGCGTTCATCTATTTCCAGTTCTAAGAGTTTTCTTTCAGCTCAATAAAAAAGGCAGACCGTCAAGTCTGCCTTTCTTGTGTTTATGTGGTTATGGTCTATTTCTTGATAAACTCCACACGACGGTTTTTTGCACGTCCGTCGGCTGTCGAGTTGTCAGCCACAGGGACGTGAGAGCCCTTGCCGACAGCACGGAGGTTGAATCCATCGACACCCAAGCCCTCAAGGGCCTTGACAACCGCCTCGGCACGCTGCTGAGAGAGTGGGTCGTTGATCTTGTCGGAGCCCTGGTTGTCGGTGTGGCCCTGAACTTCGAAACGTGCCGTCGGGTTCTTCTTCATATAGTCTGCCACCTTCTGAATCTCCTCCATCGACTCGGGCTTCAGCGTTGCCTTGCCCGTCTCGAAGAGGATGTTGTTGGTCACGAACTTTCCCGTCTCCTGAATAGCCTTCTCGACGGCGGTCATAGACTGTTCGTTGCGGTCGTAGAGGGCTACGGCACCCTTGGCAATCACCACATTGCGGATGAAGGTCAGGTTATGATAATCGAAAGGAACTTGGAAGCACATCCATGTAGGCTGGTTGACACGTGGCAGGTTCACCACACGCTTGTCATTGAAATACACCTTCAGGGCGCGTTTGTTGAACGACAGAGCTACATGGTTCCAACCTTTCTTGAACGAGTAGACAAAATCGCCCTTCTTGTCTCCATTAAAGTAATAAGTATGCTCCGAAAAAGAACAAACGGCATGAGTGAGGACAAATGCCGTCAGATCACCACTGTCACCTCCTGTTTGAGGAAATTCAGAACGGTCCTTAGTAACGGCAAGAATCAGCTTCATGTCGTTCAGACCAATATAGTCGTCATTGCCCGGAACCTTATCCGTAGGCCAGTAGTAGAAGTCATACTCGATGGTAAATTCCTCCGGCAGATAGGCACCCTGCTCCTTGATGAGCGGCTGTAATTGTGCATTGTCCGTCGGATTGATAGCCTTCACGCCACCAAGGGTCTTGGTCTCTACGGTTCCACTGAATATATCCCACTTAGACGGAAACTCACCCACCTGTTCGGCAGTGACATCGTCCTGGAACAGGATTACCTCGCCGCGTTTGAAGTCGGAAGATGTTGCTGCAGTAGGGTCTGCCTGAGAACCGTTGTCCGCAACGGGGGCGATGGCATCGCTCTGGTAAGAGGCACCATTATCGGAGTCGGAAGAGGATTTCTTTTTCAACTTAGGGTTGAGCACGGCATCCATCGTAGAGGACGTCGTATTATCCACCTTGTCGCTGACCTTGCTCTTGACACGGTCAACGGCACGATCCTTCAGAGATTTCATAAAGGCCTGTGAGCACACCGGCACTGAAACGCCCAAGAGAGCCAAAGCAAGAAGAAGAGTAATTCGTTTCATAGTTTATTGAATTTTTAAGTTTGTCATTTTGTTTGCGGTCGTTGCCTCTTACAACCTCCCGGAGGTGTCCGAAAAGGGAAGTAAACCGAGGCTAAATATACGTATGTATTCCGAATATGGCAATAATCACCCCTTGAAAATAAATAAAACACTGATTTTCAGTTATATAAATATGTCATTTTTTGGAAACACAGCCGTAAAGACCCTTGTTTCGGGCAGGAGAAGAGAGAGCGAACAGACGGTGAGGGTTGTGTTTGTCTTGTTTTACAAGACATTTTGGGCGGACGGGGTTGGTGACGCTCCTACGGAGTTCTATAAGGAAAAGACGTTTATAGCAGGGGTTGAAACCCCTGCCTGTGTTCTGACGTCCCGAAGGGACTTACGTTTGGACTATGGATATTGTGTCATCCCATTGTCCTACTTCGCAAGACATTTTGGGCGGGTTGGAGGGGTGACGCTCCTATGGAGTTCTATAAGGAATAATACGTTTTATACAGGGACTCCGCCCTTTGGGCTCCATTTTGCTTCGCAAGAAATCGGGCGGCGCCTCGGCAGAGATTACGCATGCATAACTCTGCGCTCGGCTTGCTCCGACATCCCTGTCTGTGTTCTGACGTTCCGAAGGGACTTGTGTTTAGGCGAGATGGTTGCGTTTGGATGACAATAAGGTGACGCTCCTACGGAGTTCGGAGCGGAAGATGCGTTTATAGCAGGGGTTCCGCTACGCTCCACCCCTGCCTGTATTCTGACGTCCCATTGTCCAACAAGTTGGACATTTTGGGCTTCGCCTCGGGATAACAAATAAATTTGTTCTCCTCTCGGCTTGCTCCAAAATTCGGGACTATTTTAGAACTGCCGTTCTATGCAGGGGTGACGCTCCTATGGAGTTCTATTTGGAATGGGCGTTATTTACAGGGACTCCGCCCTTTGGGCTCCATCCCTGCCTGTATTGTGTCGTCCCTACGGGACTTGGTATGGGGTGGTGACACTCCCACGGAGTTCTATATGGTCGAACGTTGTTTAGCAGGGACTCCGTTTTACTTCGTCCCTGCCTGTATTGTGTCGTCCCTATGGGACTTGTGTTTGTCTTGTTTTACAAGACATTTTGGGCGGCGCCTCGGAATAACAAATAAATTTGTTCTCCTCTCGGCTTGCTCCAAAATTGGGCGATAAAGAGGTGGCGTATTAAAAAAACGGGCGTGACAGATGTCACACCCGAGCATTTACGTGAGTCTAACTTCTTTTCCGGTATCTTATTCAGCGCGATAGCCGACGGGGTGGTTGATCATGAAACGGTGGGAGTCGGTCAAGCCCAGCGCCTGTTTCAGCGCATCACGATCCATGGTATAGCGCGGTACGGTGATGAGTCCCAGTGCGGTGCAGGCGAGGCAGATATTCTGGCTGACGTAGCCGGCATCCTCGGCAGCGAGGATCACAGTACGGTCGCCCCTGTCGCCGAGTCGTGCAAGGTCACTGACGACAATCAGGAAAACGGGTGCATTCGCCACCCCCTGCTGTCGGTCAGCCACGGACTTACGCACGTCGGTTGACGTCACCTTACGGAGTGTATTATCCGCCGGCACGTAAACCGATACACCGTCCTTCGTAGCCACATAGACGGAGATATCCTGCGCATTGACTGCCGTAGGAGCGGTGAGATGTCCGTCGGTGCGGTTGACGCCGGTAGCCGCCCAAAGGAGGGAACTCAGAGTCTCAAGACTGAGGGGCCGTTCGCTGAACGAGCGTTCGGAATGGCGGTCCTGCAAAGCCTGGAAGAGCGTCATGGACGCCGACTTGTCCGGAGCGGGCAGACGGATGATATCTTGAGCAAAAGCCCAGGAGGAAAAAACGATGACACAAGAAAGGAGAATCCAACGTCGCATGAAATCTTTCATTGGTTTAAATTGGTATTTGCATGGCTTTGTGTTTTCACTTTACGCCGGACGATGACTTAGGACTTCAGTCCCTCCGATCCGCTGACGATATCGATCAGTTCGTTGGTAATTGCCGCCTGACGTGCCTTGTTGTACTTGAGCGTGAGTTCCTGAATGAGTTCGGTCGCATTGTCCGTAGCGATCTGCATTGCGGTGGTCCGAGCGCCGTGTTCCGCAGCGATAGAGTCGAGAATTGCCCCGTAGAGTTGGAGCCGCACGACGCGTGGCACGAGTTGTTCGATGACGCGGGAACGGTCTGGTTCGAGGATATAGTCGAGTTTCGAAGCAGGAGCATCGGACGCAGGCGCTACGGGGAGGAACTGTTCGCACCGCACCTCCTGCTGAGCCGCATTCTTGAAATGGTTGTAGATAAGGATCACACGGTCGATCTTACGTTCGCAGAAGAGCGAGATAATCTCATCCACGAGAGCTCCAGTGCGGTCGTAGTCGGGAGTATCGACGAGGGCATCGAGATTGGAAGAGGCGGCATAGCCAGCCTTGGCGAGAGCTGCCGCCATCTTCTTACCGATGGGATAGACCAAGATGTCCTTCGGAGCGAGGTGGGAGTAAGAAGAGAGGGTCTGGAGAGCCGCCTTGATGGCATTGGAATTGAATGCGCCACAGAGGCTGGAATTGGACGAAACGGCGATGACCGCCACCCGGTGTACCTCGCGTTGCTGAGCGAGCGGGACGCTGAGAGCCTCGGTCGAAGAAGCCACGTAATTAGCCAGCATCTCTCCGAGCTTCGCCTGGTAGGGCAGGAAACTCGTGATAGCATCCTGGGCGCGTCGCAGTTTCGCTGCCGAGACCAGTTTCATGGCACTCGTGATTTTACTCGTTGAGGTTACCGAAGCGATTCTTGCTCTGACTTCCTTTAGTGATGGCATGGTGCTACTCTCCTTCCTCTAAGTTATCATTTCTTGTAAGAGACGTCGATGAGATTCTCCGCCTCCTTCTTGAGCGTCTCCATGATCTCGTCGGTAATCTTACCGCCACGGAGCACGTCAAGGACATCGGTCCGGTGCTTCATCTCGAGCATGTCGAGAAATTCCTTCTCGAACTCGTGGATGCGGTCGATGGCCACGTTGGCAAGCAGCCCCTTGGTACCGAGGTAGATGATGGCGATCTGCTTCTCTACGGGCATCGGCGTATATTGTCCCTGCTTGAGGAGCTCGACGTTCTTGGCACCCTTGTCGAGAATCGACTTGGTGACGGCATCGAGGTCGGATCCGAACTTGGCAAACGCCGCGAGTTCACGGTACTGAGCCTGGTCGAGTTTCAGCGTACCTGCCACCTTCTTCATTGCCTTAGACTGCGCGTTACCACCCACACGGCTCACGGAGATGCCGACATTGATGGCCGGTCGTACACCCGCGTTGAAGAGGTCGGTCTCGAGGAATATCTGGCCGTCGGTAATGGAAATCACATTGGTTGGGATATAGGCCGATACGTCGCCAGCCTGAGTCTCGATAATCGGCAGTGCGGTGAGGGATCCACCTCCCTTGACGATCGGCTTCATCGAATCCGGCAGGTCGTTCATGGAGCGTGCCACGTCGTCGCTGGCGATGATCTTGGCAGCGCGTTCGAGCAGACGGCTATGGAGGTAGAAGATATCACCCGGGTATGCCTCACGCCCTGGTGGGCGTCGGAGGATAAGCGAGACCTCACGGTAGGCGACCGCCTGTTTGGAGAGGTCGTCATAGACCACGAGCGCGTGACGGCCCGTATCGCGGAAATACTCACCGATAGCAGCACCGGCATACGGTGCGTAGTACTGCATGGCGGCAGGGTCGGACGCCGTAGCGGAAACGACGATGGTATAGTCCATGGCACCGTGTTCCTGGAGCGTGCGTACGAGGTTAGCCACGGTAGAGGCCTTCTGTCCTACTGCGACATAGATACAATAGACAGGGTCACCGTTCTTGAAATTCTCCTTCTGGTTGATAATGGTATCGATCGCGATTGCCGTCTTACCTGTCTGACGGTCGCCGATGATCAGCTCACGCTGTCCACGTCCGATCGGGATCTGCGAGTCGATAGCCTTGAGACCTGTCTGAAGAGGTTGGTTGACGGGTTGGCGGAAGACAACTCCCGGTGCCTTTCGTTCGAGAGGCATCTCGTAGAGTTGACCCTGAACAGGTCCCTTTCCGTCGATTGGGTTGCCGAGCGAATCGACGACGCGTCCGAGCAGTCCCTCGCCTGCCATGACCGAGGCGATACGCCCTGTACGCTTGACGCTGAATCCCTCCTTGATTTCCTCGGTAGGTCCGAAGAGCACGGCACCTACGTTATCTTCCTCAAGATTGAGCACGACACCCATCATCCCATTCTCGAACTGGATGAGCTCGTTGGACTGCACATTGTCGAGTCCGTAGATGCGGGCCACGCCGTCACTCACTTGCAAAACCTTACCTACCTCCTCCAGTTTCGTAGCATTCTGCATGCCATCGAGCTGTTGTTTGAGGATGTCGAACACCTCACTTGGTTTGATATCGGACATAGTTTTATTCTGTTTGATTATGATTTTATTTTCCTGTCAAATGATTCTCTATTTCGCGCAACTGCGTACGCACACTGGCGTCGAGTCGGGAATTATTGATTTCGAGCACGAAGCCCCCGATGAGCGAAGAGTCGGTCTCACGAGTAAGGAGAGCCTCAACGCCAGAGGTCTTGCGAATGAACTCCCGAAGGCGTTCGAAGACGGAAGGGTCGAGTGGGCGTGCGGAGACAATCTTACCGAGCACGATGTGTTTCTCCTTGCGGTAGATATCGAGGAACGACATGACCATAAACTGGAAGAGAGACTCGCGTTCCTTCTCGATTACAAAATGGAAGAACTGTCGGAGCAGCGGAAGAGCCTCCTTGCCGGCGGCAGTGAGCAAGAGTTTTTCCTTGTCGTCGCTACCGAAAAGCGGGTTGGACAGAGCGTCGGACAGTTCAGGCATCTTGAAGAACACCTCGGAGAGGTGTTGCACCTGTTCGAAGAGTTGCTGTTCAACTCCCTGTTCGGAAGCCAGCGCATAGAGTGCGCGTGCGTATCGGACAGATATTTTGCCTATATTCATGCCTATCGGACAATTAATTGTTTAGCACTTGGTCTTCCTCGATGAGCCGGTTGACCAAGTCCATCTGAGCCTGGTCGTTCTCGAGATCTTTACGAAGGACCTTCTCGGCGATATTGACAGAGAGTCGTGCCACCTCGTTGCGAACATCCTTGAGTGCCTGTTGGCGTTCCGCCTCGATGGATGCGCGTGCTTCGGCGATAATCTTATCCGCCTTCTCGCGCGCCTTTCCTTCCGCCTCTGCCTCGAGTCGTGCCTGCATTTCCTTGACTGTCTTGATTGCCTGATTCTGTTCCTCAGTTGCCTTGGCAAGGATTGCCTTGCGTTCCTCCTCGATCTTCTCGAGTTTGGCATGCGCCTCATCGGCGACCTTCACGGCATTGTTGATATAGTCCTCGCGTTCGGAGATTGCCTTCGTGATATAGGGGTAGGCAAACTTACCGAGGATGAACAACAGGAGCAGGAAGACGACCAGCATCCAGATGACGAGTCCCGATTCCGGATTGAATAGATCCATATCTTTCTGTGTTTAAAAAATTGAGTTTTTGCGCATCGGTGAACAGGTCAGCAGGAGTATGATTCAGATCGGTGTGGCAGACGATATTGTCCGCTCACCGGAAGACACGAACCAGCAACCCGAGTCCGCAGATGCGATAAGACAGGCTTCGGTAATCTGATTACATCACCAGCGCCAGAACGGCAACGACCACGGCAAACAAGGCAACACCTTCGACGAGAGCAGCGGCGATAATCATGTTCGTTCGGATATCGTTAACGGCTTCCGGCTGGCGTGCGATACCTTCCATGGCACCTCCACCAATGCGTCCGATACCGATGCCGGCACCGATGGCTGCCAAACCTGCACCTACTGCCGCACCCAATTTTGCAAATGCTGTGAAATCAGCCGCTGCGGCTACTGCTTGAAGAATTACTGCTGTTAACATAATAGTGATTTTTTGGTTATTTTTTTTGATTTTATTGATTTTCCAATACAAAAAGACTCAGGCACTTTCGTGTGCTTCGGCGTGTTCGTGCACCTGAGCCAGTCCGATGAAGACGGCAGAGAGGAGCGTGAATACATAGGCCTGGAGGAATACGACCAGTACCTCGAGAATCTGCATAGCCAGAGCGAAGAGGACGGAGAACACTCCCACCCCGGCTCCGAGAGCCGGGCTGATAGCGCCGAACATAAAGATCAGAGCCATGAACACCAATTCGATGATATGTCCCGCCAGGATATTGGCAAAGAGACGGATCATCAGGGCGAGCGGTTTGGTGAATACCCCAATGAACTCGAGGAGCGGCATGAGAGGGACAGGGCATTTAAGCCACATAGGAGCCGCCGGGACGAGGAAGATATCCTTCCAATAGTCCTTCGTGGCGAAGACATTGACGAAAACGAACGTGATCACGGCGAGTACGCTGGTCACGGCGAGGTTGCCCGTCACGTTGGCTCCGCCCGGGAAGATCGGGATGAGTCCGAGAATATTATTGACGAGGATGAAGAAAAACGCCGTGAGGAGGTAGGGCGTATAGCGTTCGTAGCCCTTACCGATACAGGGTTTAATCACCTCGTTGATGACAAAGAGCACAATCACCTCCATGCAACCGAGGAAGCCACCCGGAGCGCGTCGTGGGTTGCGGCGGTAGAAGCGCGCCATGAGCAGGAATATGACCAGAAGGATGGTTGCAGAGAGAAGTATCTCGAATACGTTCTTCGTAATGGAGAAGTCCCATGGACGGACCTCGCCGCCATCGATGATCTCGACGAGTCGTCCTCTCTGAGCCGGCTGTTCGGAGAGGCGGAACGTCGCGCCGGCATAGGTGAACGTTGCACCGTCCTCGGGTATGCGGCTGGAAGAGAAGAGGCACCAGCCGTGTTCTTGGCTCTTGACAATGACAGGAAGCGGCACGGAGACATGGTGTCCGCCGATTGCGGTCACGTGCCAGGCGTATGCATTGCGGATATGTCCGAAGACGAAATCGCCCGGTGAGAACGCCTTCTCCTCGTTCTGAGACGCAAAGGCGGTCACGGCGGAAGCGAGAAGTACCAGCAGCAAACAAACTTTATTACGGATCTGTCTGATCATAACCTGTTATTTGTCTTTGTTTTTATTCAAATCCAGGAACATCCAGGACTCGTATATCAAATAGATGAGGAAGAACGCGGCAAAAGTCAGGGCGAAGGGCAGCACCCCTTCCTTCACCAGGAAGGCATAGGCAAAGAGCAGGAGAAGCGAGAGGATGAGTTTGAGGACCTTGACACCCATGATCACATTGATGCCATGTCCCTTTGCCTGCCATGCGACGCTGACCGTAACGGAGCCGAGAAACACGAAGAAAGCCGGAATCAGGGCCGAGAAGGGGAAACGGTACTGCGTGAGGACAGTGGAGAAAAGCACCTCCATCGTCACGGAGAGGAGCAGCATCAGCACGAACAGCACAATCAGGTAACGCTTCATGCCTTATTCTTCTTCAAACTTGTCAGATAACACTCGTTCGACACACACAGAGACCTGATCATTGCGTACCTCGACAAACCCGCCATCCACGTGGAAACGCCTGAGTTCCTTTCCGTCGTTGCGGCAGATAAGGTTACCCTCCTTGAGCGTCGAGATGAGAGCCGCATGTTTAGGCCAGATGGTAAAAGAGCCCATTTCGCCCGGCACGGTCACGGAATCCACTTCGCCTTCGAACAGCGTTTTTTGAGGAGATAAGAGAACGAACTTCATAAACTGAGTGTGCGTCAAGATGGAAAATCCTGTTTATTCGTTATCACTTTTTCGATGCCTCTTCAAGCATCTTCTTTCCCTTGGCAATGACATCGTCGATGGTCCCGACGAAGTTGAACGCCATTTCCGGATACTCGTCGACCTCGCCGTTGAGGATCATCTTGAATCCGCGTATTGTCTCCTCGATAGGGACGATGACGCCCGGCGTTCCGGTGAACTGTTCGGCGACGTTGAACGGCTGAGAGAGGAATCGCTGTACGCGTCGAGCGCGTGAGACGACGAGTTTATCCTCGTCCGAGAGTTCCTCCATACCGAGAATTGCGATGATATCCTGCAGTTCCTTGTAGCGCTGGAGAAGCACCTTGATCTGTTCGGCGGTATTGTAGTGATCCTCGCCGATGATGTTCGGGTCGAGGATACGGGAAGTCGAGGCGAGCGGATCGACAGCCGGGTAGATACCGAGTTCGGCGATCTTACGGTCGAGCACGGTCGTTGCGTCGAGATGGGCGAACGTCGTAGCCGGAGCCGGGTCGGTGAGGTCGTCAGCCGGCACGTAAACCGCCTGAACGGAGGTGATGGAACCGTTTTTGGTAGAGGTGATACGTTCCTGCATGCGTCCCATGTCGGAGGCGAGTGTCGGTTGGTAACCAACGGCGGACGGCATACGTCCGAGAAGGGCGGAAACCTCAGAGCCAGCCTGCGTGAAACGGAAGATATTATCGATAAAGAGCAGGATGTCCTTGTTGCCTCCTTCGCCCTGTGCATCGCGGAAACTCTCAGCCACGGTCAGTCCGGAGAGCGCGACGCTTGAACGTGCGCCCGGCGGTTCGTTCATCTGTCCGAAGACGAGAGTCACCTGGCTCTTTTTCAGTTCCTCCTTATCAATCTTAGAGAGGTCCCATTCGCCTTTCTCCATGCTCTCTTTGAAGGCATCGCCATAGCGAATGACACCGGACTCGATCATCTCACGCAGCAAGTCGTTTCCCTCGCGAGTACGTTCGCCAACACCGGTGAATACAGAGAAACCATTGTAACTCTTAGCGACGTTATTGATCAGTTCCTGGATAAGCACGGTCTTTCCCACGCCGGCTCCTCCGAAGAGTCCGATCTTACCACCCTTCACATAAGGTTCGAGAAGGTCAATGACCTTGATACCGGTATATAAGACTTCCTGAGAAGTGGAGAGATCCTCGAACTTCGGCGGTTCGCGGTGTATCGGGAAGGAATTCTCCTTGGATAGTTCAGGCATACCGTCGATTGGTTCGCCGATGACGTTGAGCGAGCGTCCCTTCACCTGTTCGCCAGCCGGCATCATAATCGGGGCTCCCGTAGCCTTGACCTGCATTCCCCGGACGAGTCCGTCCGTTGAGTCCATGGCGATGGCTCGGATGGTATCCTCGCCAATGTGTTGCTGGCACTCGATAATAAGGTTTTTCTTACCCTCACCCTTTACGACCTCCAGGGCTTCGTTTATCTTCGGAAGATCCGTCGTTCCTTTAGCGAAAGCCACATCGACGACTGGTCCGATAACCTGTACTACACGACCTGTTATTTCCGACATTGTTTTATTAGATTAGATTTAAGATTCGGATGAATATCGGCTCAAATTTACACTTTAATTCATGACATCCAAATAGATTTTCATTAAAAAGTCTTTTCATTTTGAATTTTGTAAGCATTTTTGCCTTATAGATTTCAAATTTATATTTGAGCAGGTCAAAAACAGACCTCTTCGACAAGATCCGAGCGAGAGGAAGAGGGTGGTATTGGGGTGGAAGTGTTTTTGGGGGATAGGGTGACGCTCCTACGGAGTTCTATAAGGAATAATACGTTTTATACAGGGACTCCGCCCTTTGGGCTCCATTTTGCTTCGCAAGGAATCGGGCGGCGCCTCGGCAGAGATTATGCATGCATAACTCTGCGCTCGGCTTGCTCCGACATCCCTGCCTGTATTGTGTCGTCCCTACGGGACTCTTCGTTTGTCTTGTTTTACAGGACATTTTGTCTTGTTTCACAAGACATTTTGGGCGGCGCCTCGGAATAACAAATAAATTTGTTCTCCTCTCGGCTTGCTCCATTGTCCAGCTTCGCAGGACATTTTGGGCAGCGCCTCGGCAGAGTTCAAGTGAACTTGACTCTGCGCTCGGCTTGCTCCAAAATTGGACGATGGGGTGCGTTTGGATGACAATAAGGTGACGCTCCTATGGAGTTCTATATGGTCGAACGTTAGTTTACAGGGACTCCGTTTTACTTCGTCCCTGCCTGTATTCTGTCGTCCCTACGGGACTAACTTTTAGACGGGTTGGGTGGTGGATGGACGGGTTGGAGGGTGACGCTCCTACGGAGTTCTGAGAGGAAAGGGCTTTATTTTGCGATGGAGTGTTTTTTGCGGAGAGGGGATGATGGAGGGAAGAATCTCGGGCAATCGTATGTATCTTTGCAGGGGATCTCACCCTAAAGATGGCAGTACCCTGCAGAATAACGCAATGGACCATGAAGAAAATCGGCTTACTATCAGACACGCATTCGGTGCTGGACGATCGTGTCTTCACGCACTTCGCGTCGTGTGATGAGATCTGGCATGCGGGTGACATCGGTCATCTGGAGTTGGCCGACCGTCTGTCATCGTTCAAGCCACTGCGAGCCGTCTATGGCAACGTGGACGGTCATGAGATACGCGCGGTGTATCCTCAGCACGAGCGTTTCCTCTGTGAGGGTGTTGACGTCTGGATCACTCACATAGGCGGTTATCCGGGCAAGTATGCACAGGAAGTGCGTCCCACGATCTATCTGAACCCTCCGAAGTTATTCATCTCGGGTCACTCGCACATCCTGAAAGTCATGTATGACAAGCGTCTGAACCTGCTGCACATCAATCCGGGAGCTGAAGGGCTTTACGGTTTCCATAAGGTGCGCACACTCGTGCGTTTCGAGATTGACGGCAGCGAGATCCGGAACTTAGAGGTCATCGAGTTGGGTCCCAGGCAGCAGGTCCTCAAGAAAGAGGAATAAGGAGCGGCGATTGTCCCGTCGCGTTCACTCCGTAACGGAGGCAGAGCGAGAGCCGTCGTGGAAGTAGAGTTCCACCTTGTCGCCCTTATACAACGAGGAGGCGGAGGCAACTTTCTTCCCATCGCGCGTCACGACGGCGAATCCGCGTCTCATCATCTCGAGAGGGGAATTCATCTGCAGGTCCTTCTCCATCATTTCGATTCGGTGTCGCTGGGACAGGACGAGTGCGGACGAGCGTTCGCGAAGGCGTTGCTGACGAAGCAGTATGTGCCGCTGGCAGAGTCCAAAGACATCGGAAGCGCATCGATGGAGCGCATAGGAGCGCATGAGCACGTCGTTGTTTCGTTCCTGGAGAAAAGCCGAGGTTCCCTGTCGGAGCCGTTCGAAGAGACGTGAGAGGCCGAGATCCTCCGATGCGACGCTATTGATAAGGTATTCCGCTACAGCGGTCGGCGTTTTGGCGCACACGTTGGCTACCATATCCAGCACGCACGTATCACGCAAATGTCCGATGCCGGTAATGATGGGCAGAGGGAACTGAGCGCAGTTGGTGGCCAATTCGTAATTGTCAAAGCTATTGAGATCCGCCGTGGCGCCGCCACCACGTATGATGACAACCACGTCGAAGAGTTCGGCGTGAACGTAGATGCGCTCGAGGGCGGCAATAATGCTGGAGGAAGTCCGTTCGCCCTGCATCACAGCCGGGAAGAGGTGTGTATAGAACACGTAGCCCTGTTCGTTCCGTTTGAGTTGATGTTCAAAATCGCCGAACCCGGCAGCAGTGGCAGAGGAAATGACGGCGATGCGTTGTGGCAGAGGCGGCACCGTCAGCGATCGGTTCATATCGAACACCCCCTCCTGTCGGAGTCGCTGGATCGTTTCCTGTCTCTGACGAGCCATGTCTCCCAGGGTGAAAGCCGGGTCCACATCGTTGATCAGCAGAGAGAAGCCGTACTGTTCGTGGAAGTTCACCTCACAAGCGAACAGCACCTTCATGCCTACCGCAAGCGGCTGTCCTGTCTTCTCACGGAAAAAGGGCTTGAGCATGGCATAGGTATTGCGCCAGCACATTGCCTTCGTCTTTGCCACTATTCGGTTTCCGTCCTTCTCGACGAGTTCGAGATAGGCATGTCCGTTCGCATTCTCCTTGAGTTCGCTGATCTCCGCCCGCACCCATACCGGAGAAGGGAACGCCTCCTCGACGGAGTGTCGGATACGACTGTTCAACTCATACAAAGAAACCGATTCCATAAGGCAGTACAGTGAATGATTCATAGACCGATGGTCCTGTCCGTATCGGCACATCTCACGACCAGCGATCCGCAACAAAAAAGTGAAATACTGCCAAATATACAGATTTTTGACTACTTTTGAAACAATGAACCGATTCCGAACCATACTAAAGAACTACTGGGGCTACGACTCCTTCCGTCCGATGCAGGAAGAGATCATCCAGTCCGTGTGTTCGGGAAGGGACACGCTGGGTCTCATGCCCACAGGTGGAGGCAAATCGCTGACCTTTCAGGTCTCGACGCTATCGATGGACGGGCTGTGTCTGGTCATCACGCCGCTGATTGCCCTGATGAAAGACCAGGTGGACACCCTTCGTCAGAAGCACATCCTCGCCACTGCCATCTATTCCGGCATGTCTCAGGACTCGATTATACAATCGCTGGACAAGTGTCTGTTCGGGAAGTACAAATTCCTCTATATCTCGCCAGAGCGTCTGGAGACGGAGTTGTTTCTGAGTTACCTGCCGAATCTGAACATCTGTCTGCTGACCATTGACGAGGCTCATTGCATCTCCCAATGGGGATATGACTTCCGTCCGTCGTACCTAAACATTGCGAAGATCCGTGAGATGTTACCCGGAGTACCTGTTCTGGCGCTGACGGCGACGGCGACGCCCGAGGTGGCGAAAGACATCCAGCACCAGTTGGGGTTTGCGAAAGAGAACGTCTTCCAGACGAGTTTTGCGCGTCGCAACCTCCATTATATTGTCCGCCAGGTCGAAGACAAGCAGAAATACCTGTTGCGTGTACTCCATAACGTAGAAGGGAGTGCGATCGTCTATGTCCGGAACCGCTCGAAGACGAAAGAGATAGCCGACTTTCTGGAAGAGAACGGCATCGTTGCGGAGTCGTTCCACGCGGGATTGGCATCGAGGGAGAAGAACCTTCGCCAGCAGCGATGGATGGACGACGAGACGCGCGTCATTGTTTCGACCAATGCCTTCGGCATGGGAATTGACAAGGCGGACGTGCGGATCGTAGCGCACATAGACCCACCCGACTCCATCGAGGCCTATTATCAGGAAGCCGGCCGTGCCGGCCGTGACGGCAAGGAATCGTATGCCGTCCTATTGTCCAGTCCGTCCGACAAGCGTATAGTCCTGAAGCGCATCTCCGACCACTACCCGTCGGAGGACTTCATCCGAAAGGTATATGCCAAAGTCTGCTATCACCTCTACATTGCCGAAGGCGAAGGCGAGGGCTGTTCCTATCCGTTTGACATCATGACCTTCTGCCGGAACTATCGTCTTCCGATTCAGCAGACGCTATCCGCCATCCGTTTTCTAGAACTTTGTGACTACTGGAGTTACACGGAACAGAACGACGATCCGTCGCGTCTGATGGTGATCGTGGGCAAGGACGAGCTGTACTACAACCGTCAGTTGGACAATGGTACCCTTGACCCGCTGATTGACGTCGTGCTGCGCACGTACCCCGGCCTTTTCTCACAATACGTCCATATCAGCGAGGAACTGATCGGCGAGATGCTGGGTTGGGACCGGGAGAAAGTCTATAAAAGTCTCTCGTCACTGAGACAGCAGGGCTACATCAGTTATATCCCGGCGAAGAAAACGCCGTTTCTCACGTTTCAGCATTACCGCATTGCGGAAGACCGTCTGTCGCTTACGCACCTCGGCCTGCCGGTTCGCAAGAAGATCTACGAGCAGCGCATCCAGAGCATGCTGCACTATGCGACCAACAAGGAGACGTGTCGCAGTGTCGTCTTGCTGGACTACTTCGGAGAGAAAGGTTCGGCGCCGTGCGAGGCGTGTGACGTCTGCCGCAGCAAAAAGCAGAACGGTCGTAACCACCGCATCCAGATACTGGGAGAAAAGATCCTGTCGATACTGCGCAAGCAGCCATTGACGGCAGAAGAGATTGTCCAGCGCATTGACGAGACGAATGAGACAGAAATCATCGCCGTCCTCCGCACCCTATGTGACATCGACCTCATTACACTCAAAGACAACCAATTCCAAGCAAAATGAAAAAAGACCAGAAAAAGAACGACTTCGACTACGAGCAGGCGATGGGTGAGATAAACAAAATCATCGAATCCCTGGAGAAGGGAGACATCCCGATGGGTGAGCTGACCGAAAAAATCGAGAAAGCCACGGGGTTGCTGAAACAATGCAAGGCGAAGATCCAGCAAACCGACGAAGACATCCAGAAAATGCTGGATGAGTTAGGCGACTGACCCGAACGGGGATTCCGAGCGACGAGAAAGCGGAAGGACTGGAGTCTGCCGAATCAGAGAAAAGATGGGGACGCGAGAGGGCGTCTCTCCTTCCGCATTGCGTGAGCAGGCGTCCGTCACAGGAGCACCCACAAAGCATAGACAATCAATCCGATGGCGACCAGGATTTTGAGCAGGGAACTTGCCAGAAAGCCGATAAAAGCGCCGAATCCAGCCTTGAGCGCCTCGTCGAACTTCTTACCGTCCATCATCTCCCCGACGACGGCTCCGACGAACGGTCCGACAACAAGCCCTAATGGCAGGAAGAACAGTCCGGCAACGGTCCCGACCAGCGTTCCTCGCGCACCGCTCTTGCTACCGCCGAACCTTCGCGTAGTCATGGAAGGCAGGACAAAATCGGCGACAGAGACGAGCGTCACCACGAGCAGCCAGACGATGAGCACCCAGAAGGGGATATCGTAGGCATCGGTCAGGGTGATGAGAATGAGAGCGGCATAGCTGACGGGTATGCCCGGCAGAGCTGGCACTACGCACCCGACGAGTCCGATGATCAGGCAGAAGGCCGCGCAAGCGATGAGTACCGTATCGAGTTCCATCCTCTCCTCCTCCACTTAAAATTTCCCAGCTATTTTCTTTCACTTACCGGATTGACGACTCCGCCGGCATCATGGATGGTCGTGAATTATCCTTCACGATGACAATCTCGGTCCGTCGGTTCTTGGCGCGTCCTTCCTCCGTTGCATTGTCGGCAATCGGCTTGTCAGGTCCGTAGCCCTTCCAAGTGATGCGAGCGGCATTGATTTCTCCCTTCTCAATGAGGTAGTTTGCCACCGCCTTGGCGCGTGCGTCGGAGAGTTTGAGATTGTAGGCGCGTGAGCCTTTCGAGTCGGTATGTCCTGCGAGTTCTATTGCGACGCGTCCGTTCTGCTTCATGAAACGTATCAGACGGTTGAGTTCGGCGAATGACTCCTCCTTGAGCGTTGACTTGTCGAAATCGAAGAATATATTGTTCAGTGTAGCGAGGGCGCCCACCTCGATCGGAGCCATGTCAACCTCAATGCCCTTCTGTTTCATATCGGCACTATCCTTCTGACGGAGTGTTCCGGAGACGAACAAGTATCCTTTCTTATTAATATTGTAGGCATAGTCCTCGTCCACGGGCAGGTAGGTCTGGAATTCGCCGGTCATCTCGTCGGAGACGGACTGGAACACCATCTTATCGTCCTTCATGCGGAACACTTCGACGTGTGCCTGTACCGGCTTTTTCGTCTTAGAGTCCCACACCTTTCCATCGAAGAACTCCATGCGTTCTGGCCGGAGGCTGTCCGGGAGGCTTATCTCATAGATATCCTTTCCACGTGCATTCTTGAGAATACCGTTGGAAGAGAGGTATGCCTTATCGCCCTGTGCGTTCACGCAAAAGCCGATCTCATCGCGGTGCGTATTAATCGGGAAGCCAATATTCTTCGGTATGCCCCATTTCCCGTTCTCGCTACGCTTAGAGTAGAAGATATCATAGCCACCGAGTCCGGGATGTCCTTTGGAGGAGAAATAGAGCGTCTTGTTATCGGCATGGATGAACGGCGAGAAGTCGTCCTCCGGCGTATTGATGACCGGTCCGAGATTGCGCGGTTGGGAGAACTGCAGTTTTCCATCCTCGAGGATCTTGACCTTGCTCACCCATATATCCTGTCCGCCGAGACCTCCCGGCCGGTTGCTGGAGAAAAACAGTTCATCGCCAGCGGGCGAAAAGGAAGGTGTGGACTCCCAATACTGGGTATTGAGCGGCCGTCCGCAGTTGATTGCCGGGCTCCAAGTATTGCCACGCCTAATGGAGTAATAGATATCGCATCCGCCATTGCTGGAGGTACGGTCGCACGCGACGAGGAACATGTATCTGCCGTCGACGGAATAGTTCTGCGATCCCTCGTTCTTATCCGTATTGGTCGGTCCTCCGATAGACTCACTCTTGGACCATGTCCCTGTCTTCTCGTCATAGAAACTCTGGTAGATATCCTCCTGTGCGGAGACATTCTTCTGTCCCTCCCGCTGTCCGACGAGGACGGTCAGAGAGATGCGTTTCCCGTCGGCGGTGATGCTCGGCCAATAGTCGTCGTAATCGGTATTGACACGTGTGAGGTTGATGGGTTTGAACGGTACGGGGTGTTTCTTGAGTTCCTCTGCCTGAGCACATCGCTGTACCCATGCTGAGTATTTCTCACCTCCGCGTCCGAACCATTCCTTCGCCTGCGTATATTGTCCGGTATTATAGTACTCCTTCCCGAGTTTGAAACACGTCTTGTAGTAGTTCCTGTATTTCGGTTTGGCGACGCGTTCGTAATAGGCGAACATGCTTGCCTCATTCCCCTGCTCCTTGTAGGTCTGAGCAATGAGCCAATACGCCTCCTCGAAGGTCGGGTCCTGTTCGATTGCCTCCTTGAGTCGCGCTATTTTCTCCTTATCATCCTGAATGAACCGCGCCTTGGAGTAGATCTCACGCGCCTTTTTCTGTTTTCCAGACAGTTGTTCTGCCGAGAAAGCGGCTGACGGTAGGAGCAGCAGGGTCACCGTCAGCAAGAGATAAGAGATAGAAGCCTTCACGTTCATAGATAAAAAAATTGAGGTCAGTTATGGTCCGAGAGACCTGAGATGACGATCTCGCGTGTCCGATTGGCGAGTTCGCGCATATTCTGTTCGGTATTCTCCCCACAGTCGATCGGTTCGTGGATAATCATTCTGACGGTCCCTGGATTGATGGACCATCCACCCATGGCGATGCGTTTGTTGGAATCGATGATAGAGATGGGAACGACCGGGAGTTGCAGATCGGTTGCGATACTGAACGCCCCTCTCTTGAAAAGTCCGACGCGTCCTGTCTTGGAGCGCGTCCCTTCGGGGAAGATCAGGACGCTACGTCCATCCTTGAGTTTCGTTTCTGCCTCGACGAGGCTTTTCTTAGCCTCGATCGGGTGAGAGCGGTCGATGAAGATATGTCCCATCTTCTCGCAAGCCATGCCGACGAACGGCATCTTGCGCAGTTCCTTCTTCATGACGAAGACGAAGACAACGGGCATCCATCCGTAGATCATCCAGATATCGAACGCACTCTGGTGATTAGAAGCCAAGACATAGGTCTTGCCCTGGTTGAGGTGTTCGGCACCAGAGACCTTCACGCGGATAAAGGCGAGCCACATAACCAGTCGCGACCAGATACGCGGAAAGACGGACATCGTCTTAAGAGAAAAGAGCCCTGTCGAGGCGAGGATGATACACGTCGAAGCGGTCAGGAACGTCAGCAGGAGAGCCATCGGCAGCCAAACAATCCAGACATAAAGTCGATAAAAAGGCAGAAAAATTTTCCACATGATTCTCTATCAGTTGTTTCAGTACGACAAAGATAGTCATTTTATAAAATTTTAAGAAGAAAAAGTCCTACATTTGTAGGCCCAACGGGCAATGAACCAACCATAAAGAACATCAACCGAGCAAGATAATGGCAAAGACCTTCAAACGCACAACCGTCACATCGGCCCTGCCGTATGCCAACGGACCGGTCCATATCGGTCACCTGGCAGGAGTGTATATCCCCGCTGACATATACGTCCGCTACTTACGTGCCAAAGGAGAAGAGGTAATCTTCATCGGCGGCTCCGACGAGCATGGAGTTCCGATTACAATCCGTGCGCGTAAGGAAGGGGTCAGTCCTCAGGACGTAGTGGACCGATACCATACAATCATCAAAGACGGGTTCAAGCACTTCGGCATCTCGTTTGACATCTACTCCCGCACCACCTCTCCGACGCACTATGAGATGGCGTCGAACATCTTCAAGAGCATCTACGAAAAAGGCGGATTCATCGAGAAAACTTCCGAGCAATACTACGACGAAGAGGCGCATCAGTTCCTGGCGGACCGATACATCACGGGAGAATGTCCTCACTGTCATGAGCAGGGTGCGTATGGAGACCAGTGTGAAAAATGCGGTACGGCCTTGAGTCCGACCGAACTAATCAACCCGAAGAGTACGATCTCGAACACCACGCCGGTGATGAAAGAGACGAAACACTGGTATCTGCCGCTGGACCGTCACGAAGAGTGGTTGCGCAAGTGGATACTGGAAGACCATAAAGAGTGGCGTCCGAACGTGTATGGGCAGTGTAAATCATGGTTGGACATGCACCTGTTGCCGAGAGCCGTCTCCCGCGATCTGGACTGGGGCATTCCCCTGCCACTGCCGAACACGGAAGGTAAGGTGCTGTATGTATGGTTTGACGCTCCAATCGGTTATATCTCGAACACAAAAGAGTTGTGTGAGAAGGAGCCGGAGAAATACGGAAACTGGGAGAAATGGTGGAAAGACCCAGAGACTCGTCTGATCCATTTCATCGGGAAAGACAACATCGTATTCCACTGTATCGTCTTCCCTGCGATGTTGAAAGCGGAGGGATCCTATATCCTGCCGGACAACGTGCCAGCGAATGAGTTCCTGAACCTGGAAGGAGACAAGATCTCGACCTCGCGCAACTGGGCGGTATGGATGCATGAATACCTGGAAGACTTCCCGGGCAAACAGGACGTGCTTCGCTATGTCCTCACGGCAAATGCTCCGGAGACGAAGGACAACGACTTCTCGTGGCGCGACTTCCAGTCACGCAACAACAACGAGTTGGTTGCCATCTACGGAAACTTCGTCAACCGCACCCTTGTGCTGACGTGGAAATACTTCGATGGAAAGGTTCCCACGCGCGGTACGCTGACGGACACGGACAAGGAACTGCTCGGAGAATTTGAGGAGACGAAAGCGAAGATCGGCACGCTACTGGAGGCGTTCCGATTCCGTGATGCGCAGAAAGAGGCGATGAACCTGGCTCGTCTGGGCAACAAATACCTTGCCGACACTGAGCCGTGGAAGACCATCAAGACCGACCCTGATCGTGTCGGTACGATCCTGAATCTCTCGCTCCAACTGACGGCAAACCTCTCCATTGCCTTCGGTCCATTCCTGCCATTCAGCACAGAGAAGCTGCAGCGCATGCTGGGCATTGAGCAGTTGGGATGGTCGCATCTGGGAGAGACGGAGCTTATGGCAGAAGGTCACAGCATCGAGAGAGCCGAGTTGTTGTTCGAGAAGATCGAGGATGACGCCATCGAGGCACAGCTGAAGCGCCTGGAAGACATCCGCAAAGCGAACGAAGAGGCCAAGAGCAAGGAAGAGGCCAGTCACTATAAAGCCGCTCCGCAGAAAGAAGAGGTACCGTTTGACGTATTTGAGAAACTGGATCTACGCGTCGGTACGGTATTGACCTGTGAGAGAGTTCCGAAGACGGACAAGCTGTTGCGCTTCACGATTGACGACGGACTGGGTTCGCGCACCATCATCAGCGGTCTGGCGCAGTATTATGATCCTGAAAGCCTTGTCGGTACGCAGGTGGTATTCGTCGCCAACCTGGAGCCACGTACGATGCGCGGCATTGAGAGCCGCGGCATGTTGCTGACCACGCAAGACGCTGACGGAAGTGTCCGCCTGCTGCGTCCAGAAGTTGCCGTAACGGCAGGAATCAAAATCAGTTAAGAACTTCCCCAACAGGAAACAGACCCTCCCATTGCCACTAAAAAAACACGAAAAAGAAGACCGAGACACCCTTTGTTATTGATTTTAGTCACAGAGGATACGTCTTCAGGTCATTATTGAAAAAGAGCCCTTACGAACAAAAAAAAACTTATTCGCATGTCAAAAATCAGCATCTCCAGTCACGAAGACTTAGCTGCCTTCGTCGGGAAAGAAATCGGAGTATCGGACTGGCATCAGATCAGTCAAGAGCAGATCAACCAGTTTGCCGACGCCACCTTGGACCATCAATGGATACACGTTGACAAGGAACGTGCCGTCAAGGAGTCGCCGTTCGGAGACACGATAGCGCATGGCTATCTGACCCTGTCGTTGTTGCCGTACCTATGGAATCAAATTGTCGAGGTCAGCAACTTCAAGTTGCAGGTCAACTACGGCATCGAGAACTTCAAGTTCGGTCAGGCCGTCGTCGTAGGTGGCCGTGTCCGTCTTCGCACGAAGCTCGTGGAATGTCTGGACCTTCGCGGTGTCACGAAAGCGACGATTGAGGCGACGTTGGAGATTGAAGATCAGAAGAAACCAGCGTATCGCGGCAACGTCATCTTCCTCTACCACTTCAATCACTAATCCGTCGGTCGAGAAACCATAAAAAAACCTTGGAAGGCGATGCTTTCCAAGGTTTTTTTTGTCCTTTTCATCCCGTATTTCCGCACTCACAGCGGGAAGAGGCATGGCGATGGTCAGAGTCCGAAAGCCTCCCTTACCTTCGTCACGAAGTCGAGTTTCTCCCAGGTGAAGAGTTCGACGGTCCGTTCGATGGTCTCGCCGTGTTCTCCTACGAAAGTCTTCCGAACGGTCTGCGGTGTACGTCCCATGTGTCCGTAGGCTGCTGTCTCCTCGTAGATAGGGTTGCGCAGTTGGAGTCGGTCCTCGATCTGCTTCGGACGAAGAGGGAACAGTCGTCTGACCACCTCGGCAATCTCGCCGTCGGTGTGCGCGACCTTAGCGGTGCCGTAGGTGTTGACGTACACACTTACGGGGTCGGCCTTTCCGATGGCATAGGCGACCTGTACGAGCACCTCGTCTGCCACGCCGGCTGCGACGAGATTCTTAGCGATATGTCGGCAGGCATAGGCGGCGGACCGGTCCACCTTGGAAGGGTCCTTACCTGAGAATGCTCCACCACCGTGAGCACCCCGTCCGCCATAGGTATCGACGATGATCTTGCGTCCGGTCAGGCCGGTATCGCCGTGCGGTCCTCCGATGACAAACTTGCCTGTCGGGTTGACGAGGAGTCGGTAACCATCGGAAATAAGCGCCTCGTACTGCGGATCGAGTTTCCTGACACGCGGAATAAGATAGGTCATGACATCCTTTTCGATCTGAGCGACCATGCGTCGGTCTCGCGCGTCCTCCTCGTCGCGGCTCTCGCCGGGGACAGGTGGGATAAACTCATCATGCTGTGTGGAGATGACAATCGTTGCGACGCGTTTCGGCCGTCGGTCGTCGCCATATTCGATAGTCACCTGGCTTTTGGCGTCCGGTCGCAGGTAGGTCATCACCTTCCCTTCGCGCCGAATGGCAGAGAGTTCGCGCAGGAGAGCGTGAGAGAGGTCGAGGGCAAGCGGCATGAGATTTTCGGTCTCGCGCGTTGCGTAGCCGAACATCATACCCTGGTCACCAGCTCCCTGCTCGTCAGGGTCGGGGCGATCAACGCCACGGTTGATATCGGGAGACTGTCCGTGAATGGACGAGATGATACCGCATGAATTGGCATCGAACATATACTCTCCCTTGGTGTATCCGATGCGTGAGATAACATTGCGCGCCACCTTCTGCACATCGACATACGCCTTGGAATTAACCTCGCCGGCGAGCACGACGAGTCCCGTGGTCACGAGGGTTTCGCAAGCCACCTTCGACTCCGGGTCCTGGGCGAGGAAATTGTCGAGCAGAGCATCGGAAATCTGGTCAGCCACCTTATCCGGATGGCCTTCCGATACAGACTCTGAAGAAAAGAAATATCCCATAATTCAAAAAAAATAATGTTAGCCTTGGCAGTAAAAGAATCCTTACCGTCTAAAGAAACGTACGTGAGAAAAATGATGGGAATTGGAATGTGGCCAGCAGCCAGAGAGCCGTATTTAGCATTTTTTAGAGTGGTTGCAAGCAGTCCAAATCCGTCCACCTACCTTCTGTAACGAGTAGAATTGCGGTGCAAAGATAATCGTTTTTTGAGAAAACAAGCATGGGAATCGTTGATTCTGTCCCACATTCAGAAATAATATCGTTACCTTTGTTTCCCCACTATCCTAACCATCCAATCCATCGACACATGGAAACAAAAACATCAGAGGCACTGCGACTGCTGCGAGAGATGCTACAGAGGGAACACATGGACGCGATCGTCATCCCGTCGTGTGATCCTCACGGCAGCGAATACGTCTCCGAGTACTGGAAGGCGCGCGAACACTTCTCTGGCTTCACAGGCTCGGCTGGTACCCTTGTCGTTCTCGCCGAGAAAGCTGCCCTGTGGACAGACTCACGGTACTACCTGCAGGCGGAGTCGGAACTGCACGGCAGCGGGATTGAGTTGATGAAAACGGGGTTGGCTGGCACTCCGGACCTCGTCCACTGGCTAAAAAGCGAGGTGAGGAGCGGTGGGATTGTCAACCTGCCCGGTTCGTTATTCTCCATATCGGACTGTCAGGCAGCGACAGCCGTACTGAAAGAGCAGAAGATTGACTTCCGCGACGGTCTGATTGACGATTGCTGGCCGGGCAGGCCAGCGAAGCCGGAAAGCAAGGCCTTCGCCTACGGAGAGGAGTACAGCGGCAAGAGCGCCACGGAAAAGATAAATACCCTGCGGGAGCAGATGAGTCGGATGGGCATTGACACCCTGCTCCTCTCCCACCTTGACGAAATAGGTTGGCTCTGCAACATCCGCGGCAACGAGATACGCCATACGCCAGTGATCTCGGGGTACATAATTGTCGAAAAGAGCCGTGTGAGACTCCACCTCACCCCTTCGTCGCACAAAGGAAACGCGGCATTAGAAACCCACCTGGAGAATCAGGGCATCGAGCTACGAGACTACGACGACTTCGGAGCAGACATAGCGGGGCTGGAGAAGCGACGGATCCTCTTAGACAAAGACCGCGACAACTACGCCATATTCAAGACCGTCGCAGAGAAAAACCGCGTATTCTTCGGCAGATCTCCCGTCGCAATGGCGAAAGCAATCCGAAACACGACGGAGATAAGGAACGTACGGAAAGCGATGGAAAAAGACGGGCGGGCGCTGGTCCGCTTCTGGAAGTGGATGGAGGCAGCCTTGGACCATGGAGAACCACTGAGCGAACTCTCCGTAGCGGAGAAGCTGCGCGAGTTCCGAGAGAAAGAGTCCGGATTCAGAGAAGAAAGTTTCGAATCCATCGTAGGATACGGTGCTCACGGAGCCATCGTCCACTACAGGAGTACGGAAGCGAGCAACGCTGAGATCAAGAAAGGCAACCTGCTGCTCATCGACTCGGGCGGTCAGTATGCGGAAGGGACGACGGACATTACGCGCACCTTTGCGCTCGGGGATGTAGGCGAGGAAGCGCGTCACGACTACACCCTGGTGCTAAAGGGCCTCATTGCCTTGAGTTCCGCCTACTTCCCGGCTGGGTCGAGCGGGAGTCAGATAGACCTCCTTGCCAAGCAATACCTATGGAAAGAAGGGAAGAGCTACGGACACGGAACGGGTCATGGCGTGGGTCACTTCCTGTGTGTGCATGAAGGTCCGCAGAACATCTCGCCGAAAGGCAGTTACGGATTCCGTGCGGGCATGGTCACCTCGAACGAGCCGGGCTATTACCTGGAGGGCCGTTACGGCATCCGTCACGAAAACCTGACGCTGACGCGCCTTGTCACGGAAGAGAGCGAAGACGAAGAATTTGCCCCCGAGCATCCAATCGCCTCGTCGGACGTACCCTTTTTACGATTTGAAACCTTAACTTTGTGTCCGTTTGACGTAAACGGCATCGAATTTGCATTATTAACCGAAGCAGAATGCGACTGGCTGAACCGTTATCACCGGATGGTGATGCGTCGTCTGGGTCCACTCCTGGAAGAGCGGGAAGCGGAATGGCTACGACACAAGACGTTACCTATCAACCGGAAGGGCATCTGCGATGAACAATAAACCAAACAGCAAAACCATCTAACCCCATGAAAAGACTCATAGCCATCCTACTTCCTCTCCTCCTCTCGCTGGGCGTCGCCGCCGAGAGTTACACCATCAAGGTCCATGCGCCTCAGCTGGCGAACCGGGACGTCTTCCTTGCCTCGTACTTCAACGGCAAGATCTACTCACGAGACACGACACACCTAAACGCCAACGGCTACGGGTACTTCTCGAAGCCGAAGCGGCTGGAAGAGGGGTTGTACATGCTATATGTCAACCCGAACAGCCGGTACTACGAGTTCCTGGTTGCGGAGCGTCAGAACCTGGACCTGAACGTCACGGACACGACGCAGAGCGTGGTAAAATGCTTCAGCGTAACGGGAGACGAGCAGAGTGAAAAATTCGTTGAAATGGGCCGATACATCACAACGCAGCGCGAAAAGAGCATGGCGTTAGGCGAGAAGATCAAACAGGCACAGGAGCAGGGTCAACCGACAAAAAAATACGAAGAGCAGCTCAAGGAACTGGACAAAGAAGTCATCGGCTACCAGAACCAGATCGTGGAGCAATACAAGGGTCGGATGCTCGGTCTCTTCGTCCACGCGCTCCAGAACCCGAGATTTCCGGAAGAGCTGGTGACGGCGGACCTGAAAGACGAGAAGGTCCAGTTTGCCCGTTACGCCTATGCCAAGGACCACTACTTTGACAACTACGACCTGAGCGACGTACGATCGTGGCGCATCAACCAGCTGAACCAGCGGTTGCAAGACTTTCTGGACCACCACGTGATCCAGTTGCCGGACAGCATCATCCCGGAGGTACTGCGTCTGATCGAGAAGAGTCGCGGTGACACGGTATGCTTCAACCTGATGACCAACTACATGATCAACTACTCGGTCACGTCGCGCATCATGGGCATGGACAAACTCTTTGCGCGCATAGCGGAGAACTACTACTTCACCGGTCAGGCCTACTGGGCGGACTCGACGCTGATGTCCACGATCCGCTCGGAATATGCGAAAGTGCGTCTGAACCTACTGGGCATGAAAGCCGGGAATCTGCCACTGAAAGAATACGGAGGGAAAGCGTTCCGGGTGTATGACATCAACAAGCCCTTCACGCTGGTCTATTTCTTCGAGCCGACGTGCGGTCACTGCAAGGAAGTGACGCCAAAGGTCCATGACCTGTATGAGAAATACAAGGACAAAGGCTTTGAAGTCATTGCCATCTACCTGCTGCAAGACCGCGAAGAATGGCGCGAATTCATCGAGAAGAACCACATGCAAGACTGGATCAACGCATGGGATCCGGACCGGGAGTCGTACTATTGGGAATTCTATGACACATCGACCACGCCGGGCATTTATCTGCTCGACAGCGAGAAGAAAATCGTAGCGAAGAAGATCAGTGCGGAATCGCTGGATGACATCCTGAACTACGAACTCATCGAGAAAAACGACAAGGAGTCGAACGGAAGACGGAATCCAAAATCGACGAAGACCGCCGACTACGAAACGAGCATTGACCTGCAATAAAAGAGCCATGGCCCTATTGAAACCCTACAAAGGAAAACGCCCATTGATCGGGAAGAACTGCTACCTTGCGGAGGACGCTGTGGTGACGGGAGACGTAGAAATCGGCAAAGGAAGCAGCGTATGGTTCGGGGCGGTAATCAGAGGTGACGTCGGAGCGATCCGCATCGGTAGAGACAGCAATATCCAGGACGGAGCCATCCTGCACACGACGGAAGGGAAATCGACGATCGAGATTGGTGACGAGGTGACGATCGGTCACCGCGCCATCGTACACGGCGCGAAGATAGGGAACCGGAGCCTCATCGGGATGAACGCCACGATACTGGACAACGCCCGAGTGGGCGAAGGGAGCATCGTGGGAGCGGGAGCCGTCGTACTCGCGAATACCGAGATAGAGCCCTACACGCTCTATGCGGGCATCCCTGCGCGGCTGGTCAAGAGGCTGGACGCGGAAACGGTGTCCCGTGCCCATCAGACGCAGGCGCAGCACTACGTGGACTGTGCGAGAGAATACATGAAACAACAGGAAGAAAAAGACGGCAATCAGAGATAGAAAGCCTCGGTCAGCCGTCGGTAATCCTCAGAATACTCGTGACGGTGGTCCTCCTCGATTACCAGCTGATCCTCGCCGCACTCGCCTCGGGCAGGAGAGAACGTCATCAGCACCCGTTTGGGCTGAGCGGACCGTCGCATGGGGAAGACCCAGGTGCGCCTTCGCAGAAACAGTCCGCCTAAGAGGCAGAGATCGGTGAGCAACGCACCTTCGCAGACGGGCATGACGACCGAAAAGAGTCCGTCTTCATCGAGCAGCATCGTGACCCCTCGGACCAGTTCCTCAAGCGGGAGGCAGTCGTCATGGCGAGCCGAGGTTCGCCGCGTATCCGGAGAGCGGAGTGCGTCTCGGAAATAGGGAGGGTTGCTGATAATCAGTCCGTATTTCCCGTGGCTCTGAGAAGCAAAGGCCTGGAATTCCTCGCAATGAATCCGGATACGGTCGTGCCAGGGCGAAGCAGAGACGTTCTGAGCCGCTTGGCGAGCCGAGTCAGCATCGATCTCGACGGCATCGATCAAGGCAAGGGGATTGCGCTGAGCGACCATCAGAGCGAGGAGTCCGGTACCGGTCCCCACATCCAAGACACGATGGGCGGAAGAGCAGGGAGCCCATGCGCCGAGCAGGACACCGTCGGTGCCGACCTTCATGGCACAGTGATCCTGGACAATCCGGAACTGGCGAAACTGAAAATAGGGATTGGGGGCCATAGACAAGAGTAAAAGAGGCACTCAGCCCTTCTTGTAGAGCATGTAGAAACGAGTGAAGGTACGTTTGGTATCGAGAGGGAAGTCAGCGCCCATGATCCATCCATAGTAGCCCTGGTCCTTGAGGAGGACCTCACGCAGTTGTTGTCCCTTGTACTTGCCGAAATTGACGACGGGATGCTGCCGCTCCCGGTCCCAGACCAGACGTCCAGCGATGTCCACATTATTATTGAACGAAGAGAAATCGGACAGGAACGAGACCTCGTTGCGCAGGTCGTCGTACCTATCGAGCTGTGCCTTGAGCACCTCGTAGGTGGCTTTGGTATCAGCCATGGCAGAATGAGCGTCGAGGAGCTCCTTGTTGCAATAGAACTGGTAAGCAGCGACGAGTGTACGCGGTTCCTTCTTGTAGAAGATTGTCTGGACATCGATCCAGCGGCGTTTCATGAAATCGACGTCGATATCCGCCCGGAGGAACTCCTCCGCCAGCATGGGAATGTCGAATCGGTTGGAGTTATAGCCAGCCAAGTCGCATCCCTCGAAATCGCGGTAGAGGGTCTTGGCGAGTTCGCGGAAGGAGGGTTTGTCAGCCAGGTCGTCATCGGAGATGCCGTGTACGGCGGAAGCCTCCTCGGGCACGTGCATGACGACCTGCTGTCCGTTGACCTCGTGCATAGGTTTGATACGCATGGACTTTGCCTCCTCGTTGCCGTTGGGCAGGACTTTGAGGAACGAAAGTTCGATGATACGGTCGCGGACGACGTCGGTTCCGGTGGTCTCGAGGTCGAAGAAAATCAGTGGGTTCTTTAAATTCAACTGCATAGAGAAATGCGTGTTTTTAATGTTTTTGACTGCCGGAAACCGGCGGGAGAAAAGGTCAAACGTCCATGACGAGGATCGCATAAAAAAAGAAGAGCGGAAAAGAAAGTCGAGAAGCACTTCCCTCTCCGCTGTTGGTATGCGCCCATGATTATCAAGGAGACAGGCGTCAGGACTTCGTATCAGTCATTGAGGAGCATCGGCATGAGGAGCATCAGAAGGTCCTCTCCCTCCTTGCCCTCGAACGGAAGGATGATGCCAGCGCGTGAAGGGTCCGCCAACTCGAAGACCACCTGTTCGGAGTCGATATTCTTGAGAATCTCGAGGAGGTAGGAAGACTGGAATCCGATGCTCATCGGGTCGCCCTGGTACTGACAGGAGAGTCTCTCCTGTCCGCTCTGCTGGAAGTCGATGTCCTGAGCTGAGATGACCATCTCGTTTGGAGATATCTGGAGTTTGATGAGGTTGCTTGCCTCGTTGGCAAAGATGGAGACGCGTCGAACCACGCCCATGAGTGCCTGTCGGTCAACGATGAGTTTGTTCGGGTTGTTTGCCGGGATGACGCTGTTATAGTTCGGGAAGCGTCCTTCGATCTGCCGGCAGAACATCTTGTAGTTGACGAGGTTGAACACAGCGCTTTTCTCGTCGAACTGGACAACAGCATCGCCACTCTCCTTGGCAAGGACATTGAGCAGTGCCGTAGCCGCCTTCTTAGGCAGGATGAAAGAAGCGGGTTTCTCGCCACGTACGTTCAGAGCCCGATAGCGCACGAGCTTGTGAGCATCGGTTGCGACCATGGTCACATTCTCCTCGGTGATGTCGAAATTGATACCTGTCATGACCGGTCGCAGGTTGTCCTCGGTGGTGGCGAAGATGGTGGTAGCGATGGAAGTCTCGAGCGTCTCAACCGGGATGGTGAGTGCGTTGACATTCTCGTTGAAGGTAGGCAGGGCAGGGTATTCGTTTCCGTTGACCCCGACGAGGCTATAGGTACCCGCCTCGCTGCTGATGGTCACGCCGAAGGTATCGTCGTTGATGTCGAAAGTGAGGGGTTGTTCAGAAAATTCACGCAGCATGTCAATGAGCAGTTTAGCCGGTATGGCCACCTTGCCTGTTCCCTCGCCGCTTTCGAGCTGTAACTCGGTGACGAGAGTGGTCTCAAGGTCTGATGCGGTGAGTTCCAATCGAGTCCCATCGACGTTGAAAAGGATATCGTCCAGGATCGGCAAAGTGTTCTTCGACGCGATGACTCTGCTCACGGTCTGGATATGGGAGAGGAGGTTGGAACTTGATACGGTGAATTTCATACGTTATGCAATTAGTCGTGTTAAGAAGTTCAAAGATAGTATTTTTCCACAGAAAGAGGAAGGGAGTCCGCTACTTTTTTTCCTTGACGGCGTTCATTTCGTCCGGGAGGGTGTCGGGACGATAAGGGGCGGTCCAGTGACGACGTCGCCAAAGCCTGTAGATCAGGGCGAAGAGGAGGAGCAGGACGAGAGGGGCCTCGACGTTGAGCACCTGCCAGAATCGTTTGCCCTTGAGGACCTCGACCTTGTTGAGCATGCGCAGTTTGACCTCGCGCGAGCGTAGGTTGATCCACCCCTCGTCGTCGGTGAGATAGAGGACAGCGTTGACGATGAAATCACGGTTGCCGTAGCGCACATTGGAGTAGCGGTCGAATCCCATCTCGACGAACTGCGGATTCTGCGGATCGCCGGTCACATCGTTGCGGATGATACTGGAATTGGCGACTACGACCATGCGCGTCCTGGAGCTGGACGTCAGCGGTTTCGCATCAACACGGACCCCCTCGGGCACCATACGGTTGGCGAAGACGGAAGGGAAGGTTCCCTCCAGAGCCGCGGCAACGGGGAGGTAGTGCTGTGTGAAATAAGTCTTGCTGTCCATGGCATACATATCATTCATATTGATGCGTGCGGGCACCTGCGTAGCGTGGGAGGCGTTGCTGGTGACGAGCAGGACGGACTTACGGATGTCGGGGTTGTCGCTGACGTTGAGATCGAGTCCACTGGCGAACATGGCCTGCACCTGGTTGATGCCCTTGGTGATCGGGTGGTCCGGGGAGGCGAGCAGCAGAGGAGAATAGTAGAAGGGCATGCCCTCGTACTTAGGAGCCTGTCCAGGCTCGGAGACATTCATAGGGACCTGGATGCACTGCATATCCTCCAGGACGACAGGCAAGACGCGCACGCCGTATCGGAAAAGCTGGTCGGAGAGATTGACATCCAACGGAATAGCGGGCGAGGTTCCGGTGGTGGAGAGGCTGTCGAACGCCATCCGGATGCCGTCGATGAGCCAAAGCACCTTACCGCCACGCATGATATATTGGTCGATGATGAACTTATCGCTCTCGGAATAAGCCGTCTGCGGTCCTGCAATAACAATTGCCTTGTAGGGGTCCAGGACATGCGGGTCATCGGACAAAACGCCGCGGTCGATCTGGAAATAGCGAGAAAGAGAGTAGGAAGCGTCATAGACGTAAGGAGCGGGATGTTCGCCGTGTCCTTCGATAAAAGCAACCTTCTCAGGGGTCTTCTGCATAACGACGCGCAGCGGCTCCATGAACGCATACTCAAGATTTCCGATGGAGTTGTTCAGATTCTCGGCTCCGGAGAGGAGATGGTTCTGCTCAAGCAGCGAGACGTTGATAGTGTCGCCGCGGTAGATCATCTGAGCCCAAGGGAATACGATTTTCTGAATGGCCTTCCCCTCCTCGTCCTTCTCGAAAACGGAGACGCCCTGTATGCCCATCCGTTCGAGGCGGAGGTAGTTCTGTTCGCGCTGTTTCTGGTCAGTCGCTTCGGATGGGTTGACAAAGGAATAGTCCAGTCCCTCGGCGGCATAGACCTTCATTTCCTCCAGGAGTTCCTGCGTCGCCTTCTTGAGACGGAGAAATCCGGGATTGAGGTCGCCATCGAGATAGACGATGACGTGTGGCTTCGCCGTCAGGGAAGAGAGCATCCCCTCGGTATTACCACTGAGGCTATAACGTCCGTCCTCGGTCAGATCGAGGCGGAAGAAAAAAAACTGGACCAAGACATTCGCCAGTACCAAGGCAAAGATGACCATTGCCAAGGCTACCCATTTGTTGCGCATCATATTCATCGACATGAATTAGAAGTACAAATTTACACATTCTTTTTTGATTTCTGTCGCATCCTCCGGCAGTCACCCAGAGAGAAAGGGAGACATTCCGGACGGAAGGGCGAAGAGAGAGGGACGAGAGTGGGTAGATACTGTTTCAAAACTGCCTTATATCTGTCTTATGTGTGTCTTATATATGCTTTATCTATACTATATCTATACTATATCTATACTATATCTATATTATAACTATGTTATATCTATGCTTTAACTATACATCAACTATGTCTTATATATGTTATAAGATTGCTTCGTCTATGAGTCATGTATGTTTTATCTATGTTTCAAGTATAAGACATGGCTATGTCAAGTATGTCATAAAAGTGGGGATGAAGTAAACGCAGGGGGGATGGAGGGGGGAAATACTGGAGAAGATGGATGGAGGGGATAGAGGGGGGAATGAAAAGACGGAGGGGTCAGAGGGAGTGAGAAGAAGGATGGGATGGAGGAAATGGAGGGGATGGTGGGGATGGTGGGGATGGTCTAATGAAACGGAGGGAGGGGAAAAGAGGGGAAAGAGGGGATGGAGGGAAGAGAGGCGCAAAGAAGAGAGGGAAAATAAATGAGGAGACATTGCAGAGATAGTTGGTAATATTTCGTTATATCCGGCACTCCTCGCCCTCACTCCGAGGTTGAATCAAAAAAAGTTAAACAAAAAAATATATAACCAACAAACAAGAACAGAGAACAATCCGTTAAAGATTGGTTGAAAGGAATGGGGGTTCCGCCGGAGCAAATCACCATTGTCCAAACGGACCTCCCCCAGAACGTCCAACCAGCCATAGACAAGTTATTCGATTTTCAACAGGCCTTTTTTGAGCCATGGCATAGACCAAGCAAGCGTGGCTCAGAAAATCAGGCTTTCAAAAAAGGTTGGAAGATTAAAAAAGGTAAAGGCTCTGTCCGAAAAGGCGTAGCCTTTGCCTGTTTTCGGTGGCAAGGATGCAGGCATCGGGAAATGGTATGGGGATGGGGCAGTGGTTCATTTGCCATTTCAAGAATTATGCTTATTTTTGTGTTTCGGGTCGGAGTGTGGCACTCCCCCACCGACCTGGCACAACGAGACAGAAACAAAAAAGCTTACAAGATATGGGCAAGATCATTGCATTAGCGAATCAGAAAGGCGGCGTTGGCAAGACGACGACTGCCATCAACCTGGCCGCATCGCTGGCCTCGATGAAGAAAAAGGTGTTACTGGTGGATGCGGATCCACAAGCCAATGCCTCGTCCGGTCTGGGCATCGACGTACGCGAGCATAAGGACTCGTCGATCTATCAATGCTTCCTGGACGGAGCGAACACGGCAGACTGCATCTGCGCAACGAGTCTGAAGAACCTGTTCGTAATCCCATCGCATATAGACCTGGTGGGCGTGGAAGTGGAAATGGTGGATGTACCCAACCGCGAGAAGGTGCTGAAGAAGGTGCTGGATCAGGTAAAGGACGACTACGACTACGTCCTGATAGACTGTTCGCCGTCGCTGGGCATCATCACGATCAATTCGCTGACGGCTGCTGACTCCGTCATCATCCCGGTGCAGTGTGAGTATTTCGCACTGGAAGGCATCAGCAAACTGATCAATACCATCAAGATCATCAAGGGGAACCTGAATCCCGACCTGCAGATAGAGGGATTCCTGCTGACGATGTTCGACGCACGCCTGCGCCTGTCGAACCAGGTGAAAGAGGAAGTGCAGAAGAGTTTCGGTCAGATGGTGTTCAAGACCCTGATACAACGCAACGTCAAACTGGGAGAGGCGCCAAGTTACGGTCAGCCGGTGCTGACCTATGACGGGGAATCGAAAGGAGCCAAGAACTACCTGGAACTGGCAGAGGAGCTGATCAAACGCGAGAAAAAGACCAAGAAACAATCATAATCAAGGCGTCGGAGCCACTCCCTCCGGCCTACATGCTCCGCCGCAGTGCGGACGACGAAGACAGATTCCGACACACGGGACGCAGACGGGCGGAAGCCATCCTACCGGTCCCGGGTGGAGGTGAGAGAATGGGGACGTATCTTTTTCCCCACACACCGACCAAAAAGCAAAAGAAGTCTTAAAAAAACAAGACAACAGAACCATGGCAAACCCAAAGAAAAAGCCCGCACTGGGCCGCGGCATGCAGGCATTGCTGAAGACCGATGAGGTGCAAACAGCCGGCTCATCGACCTTTGCAGAGATTTCGATCCGCGACATCGTCCCGAATCCCAAGCAACCACGTACACGCTTCGACCAAGACGCGATGCTGGATCTTGCTTCCTCGATCCGGAACCTGGGCATCATACAACCTATCACGGTGCGCAAGATGAGTGACGGACGATACCAGATCATCTCGGGCGAGCGGCGCTACCGTGCTGCCAAGCTGGCCAACGTGAGCGAGATTCCAGCCTATATCCGAACCGCAGAGGACGAAGAGGTCTCACAGATGGCCCTGGTGGAGAACCTGCAAAGGGAGGACCTCAACGCGATCGAAATTGCCCTTGCGTACCAGGCCCTGATTGACAGTCAGCACCTGACTCAGGAACAGATGAGCGAGCTGGTGGGCAAGAAACGCGCCACGGTGACCAACTACCTGCGGTTGCTGAAGCTGCCTGCGGAAATTCAGAGCGGCATCACGGAGAAGAAGATAGACATGGCCCATGCACGTGCCATCCTTGGAGCGGTGGATCCACTGAAGCAGATTGAACTCTACAACAAAACCTTGGAGGAACATCTCTCGGTGCGCGAGGTGGAGCGAATGGTGAGCAGGCTGAACAAAGAAAACGGCGGCAAGCCGAGAAAGTCGAAAGCACCGCTGCCGGAGGACTATGAGCAACTACGAACAGAACTGAGCGAGGCATACGGTCAGGACATTGACATCACCTGCAAGAAATCAGGTGGCGGCAGAATCACATTGCAGTTCCAGAGCAAAGACGACCTCATTGCCCTGCTGAACCGTCTGAAATAGGAACGAAGAAAAACAAGAGTCGGGCACACAAGAGAGACAGGAAGAAAAAAGGACAGAGAGAGGACATGCCGAAGCGAAGTGTCATATTGCTGCTGACGGGTCTGCTGACGGTCACGACACTGGCAGGCCAAACGCCCCTGCGTGAAGGGACAACGGAGCGCGAGGCACATCAGGAGGCAGTCCGGACGGAAGCGCAGTCCGACACGGCGATGACACTGACGGCAGCCGACAGGAGTCTGGGGCTGACGAAACGGGAGCTGAAACAAGCCGAGAAAGGGACCTTCGTCCCGGACCCGAAGAAGGCAACCTATCTGGCCCTGGTTCCGGGTGTGGGTCTGGGTCAGATATATAACCGCAAATACTGGAAACTACCCCTCGTGTATGCCGGATATGCCGGGCTGATTTATGCTCTGGTCTATTCCAACAACAACTACAGGGACTACAAGAGAGCCTATATCTCGATTGCGGACCAGGACGAAACGACGAACGAATATACGAAATACATCCCGGCGGGAAAGGACGAAACCACCGTGGACAAAGCATGGTTGAGCAATGCGCTGAACCAAAGATACATGCGATTCCGCCGATACCGGGATCTCTCCATCATCGGACTGGTTGCCTGGTACGGCCTGACCGTCTTAGACGCCTACGTGGACGCGCAGTTGTTCGACTTCGACATCTCCCCAGACCTGTCGCAAGTGAACATGACGTATCGCATGCACTTTTAGGAGTTGACAGAGGTCGGCAGTCAGCCAATCCGACCGAAACGAAAGATAGAAAAAGAAAGGAAAAGGAACGCTTTTTGCAGGAGAAGAAGGACAGACCCGGATGCCTGCGGAGAAGTCTTCCCAAAGAGAAAACCGGAAACGGGAAAACATAATGACCACTATGAAAAACACACTAATATACGGAATGCTATTTCTAGTCTCGCTGACAACCACGCCCCTCGCAGCGCAGACTCCGGAAAGCATGAGCCGAAAAGAGAACGGGAATATCATGCCGCCGGACGACCTGGCAGAACTGCTGGCAGAAGAGAGCACCGGCAGCGCCTCGGCCACTATGTCCCGTCCTGTCCAGCGAAAGGTAAACAACACACGTCGCATATCGGAACCGACGGGTGGCAGTACGGTATTCGAGACCTTGGATGTCCCATCGGAATTCAATTCAGCCTTGGACTCGCTTACCTTCTCCTACTATGCGCGTCACTCGCACCGCCGTCAGTGTCATAAGGACGAGAACATCCAGTACAGTGCCGCGCAATACAGCGAGCGTCTCCGCCACCTCCCCTACGCGGTGGAAATGCCCTACAATGACAACGTACGCTCCGCCATAGACCTATACACAGAACGTCGTCGCGGCTTGGTGGAACGCATGCTGGGCATGGGGAAATACTACTTCCCTATCTTTGACGACATCCTGGAACAATATGGAGTACCACTGGAATTCAAATATCTGCCAGTCATTGAGTCCGCCTTGAACCCATGTGCCGTATCTCGTGTCGGAGCAGCCGGACTGTGGCAGTTCATGCCCTCGACAGCGAGGATGTACGGATTGGAGGTGTCAACGCTGGTAGATGAGCGTCGGGACCCCATCAAGTCGACTCATGCTGCCGCACGTCTGCTGAAGGATCTGTACCGCATCTACGGAGACTGGCATCTGGCCATTGCGGCCTACAACGCCGGTCCCGGAAATATCAACCGAGCCATCCGGCGGTCGGGCGGGAAGCGCAACTACTGGGAGATATACGACTACCTGCCACGCGAAACGCGCGGATATGTGCCTATCTTCATTGCCGCGAATTACGTGATGAACTACTACAAACAGCACAACCTGTGTCCGGCAGTCGTTGACCTGCCGCATCACGTAGACTCCGTCCAGATCAAACACCGCATCACCTTCAGTCAGATCAGCGCAGAAACAGGCATTCCGACAGACCGGATTGAGGTGCTGAATCCCCAATACCGCAAGCATATCATTCCCGGTCCCGGTTACAAGCTATTGCTACCGGACAATGACATAGCCAAGTTCATCGCTGCTGAGGAGCGCATCTATGCGAAAGCCGAAGAAGAAATGCGGAACAACACGTCAGCCGCAACGGAGGGAGAAGAGGCATCAGAGGAACCCGAATCCAGCCGCAGCAGAAGACAGTTCCAAACGAGACCAAGCAACAAAAACCATCACCGAACCACCTATCACAGAGTAAGAAGGGGCGAGACGCTATCAAGCATAGCCAAACGGTACGGCATAACGGTCAACCAACTGAAACGCGCCAATGGTCTGCGCAGCAACCGCATCAAAAACGGTCAGAGTCTGAAAATCATACGATAAGCCCCGCAACCCGTCCAAAAACATAACATCAGATGGAAGCACCCTATACACTGCCCGAAGATAATCCAAAAAAAATCTACTTCTCGATCAAAGAGGTGGCTTCCTTCATCGGCGTAGAGCAATCGAACCTTCGCTACTGGGAGAAGGAATTCGCCGAGAAGCTGAAAACCCGTCGTGACTCCAAAAACCGACGGCAATACACAGCCAAAGACGTCAAGACACTGCGGACCATCTATCATCTGCTGAAGGTCAAGGGACTCTCGATAGAAGCCGCACGAGAACGACTGAAAGACAAGAAAAACGACGAAGAACGGCTACAGATTGTCTATGAAAAACTCAAGAAACTAAAAGAAGAACTGCGCGGACTCCGAAACGCCCTGACCCTGCCTGGGGAAGTAGAGGAAGAAGAAAGGAGAGAAAACGTCTTCGGCGACAGCGATCCAGAAGAAGAAGCAGCAGCAAGCCATTGGGAGAACGCCCCTTCAGTCACCTCTATTCAAGCCGTCACAGAGACGACGGAGGAACTTCGAGAAGAGACGAGAGAAGAGGCTGAGGAAACAGCCACAGAGATCATTGAAGAGACGCCAGAGAATCAGGAGGGGGAGACGTCAGCAGAAGAAACAGAAGCAGAGGCAATGGCTGACGAGGGCAATACAGAAAGAAAAGAAACGGAGCGACCCGTCGTAACCGAACCCATCCTCTTCAGCGAACCCGAATTTGCCCCTTCGGTGGCAAAGCCATCCGCTGAACCTGAGGAGAAAGAGAAAGAGGAAAAGGAAGAGCCAAATACATCAGACCGTCCAACCCCGGAAAACGACCCGAGGCAGCTTTCCCTGTTTTAGGCTCAAGAAAATGAGGTTTCAGACCGCATCGGAGGGCATGGCACCCGTCTGAGAAGGCGGGTAGAGTTCAGGGTGTAATACAACATGGGCCTTCTTGAGATCCTTAAAGAGTCCAGATGCAAAGATAAACTCGTTGAGATCCTGGTTTTCAGAGGTAAAAAGTTCCTGCCGGCTTCCCTGCCACGTAGCATACCCTTTCTTAATGAAAACAATGTTGTCTCCGATTTCCATCACGGAGTTCATGTCATGGGTATTGACTATGGTGGTGATATTGTATTCTTCCGTAATACTCTTAATGAGCCTATCGATCACGAGCGAAGAAACCGGATCGAGTCCAGAATTCGGCTCGTCGCAGAAAAGATAGCGAGGGTTAAGCACAATGGCTCTTGCAATCGCCGCCCGCTTTTGCATACCGCCGCTAATCTCGGACGGATGCAAGGCGAAACTACGTTCCGGAAGGTTCACTCTCCCCAAGCAATAGCGGGCACGGTCTTCCATTTCCTTCCGTGTCATTGAGGAGAACATCTCCAACGGGTACATGACATTCTCCAGAACGGACATGAAATCAAAAAGAGCCGAGCCCTGGAAAAGCATCCCCATCTCGCGTCGGAGGTTGCGCAGCTGCTTAAAGCGCATGCGTGGCAGATTACGTCCGTCGTAAAGGATTTTACCCTTGTTGATGCGGTGAAGTCCTATCAGACTTTTCATAAGGACCGTCTTACCCGAGCCACTCTGGCCGATAATCAGATTGGTCTTTCCGGGGAAGAAACGGGTTGTTATACCCTTAAGAATTTCGACCCCATCGAATGACTTATGAACATCCTGCAAATCAATCATAGTTCTTAATTTCTTCCTCTACTGATTACGCCAACATAAAATTGGTCAAAACAATATCTGACAAAAGTACGAACACGCTACTATTCACCACCGCATTGGTAGAAGCCTTTCCTACGTCCAAAGCCCCTCCATAGGCATAATAGCCATAGTATGCCGAAACAGAAGCAATGATAAATCCAAAGACCATCGATTTGACGATGGAATAGAAAACATAGTAGGACATAAAAGAGAACTGGATTCCCTCTTGGTACTCTGCGACGGTAATAATATCGGAAGAAAGTCCAACCGCATAGCCTCCGAGCAAACCAAGCGTCATGGAAACAATCACCATAAACGGCATCATGATGACAAAGGCGACAATCTTAGGCCAGATAAGGTAGTTGGCTGAGTTGACACCCATTATTTCCAACGCATCAATCTGTTCGGTGATGCGCATCGTCCCTATCTCGGATGCAATGTTGGAACCTACCTTTCCTGCCAAAATCAGGCACATGATGGTAGAAGAGAATTCCAAAAGCAACGTGTCGCGGGTAGCGAGTCCTGTTGTATAAGCAGGAAGGAGGGGGTTATCCATGTCCAACTTGATCTGAATCGTCATGATAGCCCCCATGAAGAGAGAGATGATAATGATGATACCCAAGGAATTCAGTCCCAGGTTCTCCATTTCAAGCAATGTCTGTCGCAAAGTCATTCGCCACCGGTCGGGAACAGCGAAAACACGATACATCAAGAGACAATAGCGACCGATCGTCGCAAAGAAATTGCGAATAAACATGTGTCAAAAAAATAACTTAAAAGGCAGTGATAATCCCCATGAAGTCGTCTGCCTTAAGGGAGGCTCCACCGATGAGACCGCCATCAACATCTGGCTGGGAGAAGAGTTCGCGGGCGTTTGAAGGCTTGCAACTTCCGCCATAGAGGATAGTCGTATCATCAGCGACCTGATTGCCATATTGGGAGGCGATGAGTTTTCGAACGAAGGAATGAACCTCTTCTGCCTGTTCGGCCGTAGCGGTTTTTCCTGTACCGATAGCCCATACCGGTTCATAAGCAAGGATCACTTTCCGAAAATCATCCGGGTTGAGATGGAAAAGGGCTTTCTTCACCTGTGTGCCAATCACATCAAAATAGATTCCTTTCTCACGTTGTTCGAGATTCTCTCCAATACAAACAATCGGAGTCATTCCCCGTTCAATCACGAGGTCCACTTTTTCCTTCACCTGTTCGTCCGTAACGCCGAAGAACTGGCGTCGCTCACTATGTCCAAGGATAACAGCCGTTGCGCCCGTTGACTTGACCATGTCCGGCGAAACTTCACCCGTAAAAGCCCCGCTCACCTTATTGGAGCAAGTCTGAGCCGCCACCTTGATGCGATTTGTATCCACTACGGCAACGATGCTTGCCAAATGAGTGAAAGGGGGAGCAATTATCACATCACAGTTGGTCTCAGCACTTTTCAGTTTCTCGTTGAGTTCCTTTGCCAAAGCGACTCCTTCAGGAAGCGTCATATTCATCTTCCAGTTTCCAGCTACAATGTTTTTTCTCATAGGACATATTATTTTATTGGTTGAGCAACAGGGATCGACTCCCTTCTGCATAAACTTCACAATCCATGTAAGCGCCAATCACTCGATCAATCTCTTGCCCGAATCAATCGGCGGTTCACACCAATGATTAAAAGAACAGGTATGAGCCACAGGAAGAAGCAGATAAGTACTTTCTGCACTTCATCCGGCTTAGCCATGAGTCCTTCTTTACTCTCTTCGAGCGGCTGTTTGAAATCGGGAACATCCGGCAAACTCCATTTATTATAAACGGTTGCGTTCTTAAGAAGAACAACACCAGGGTTGTAGCGAATGATCGTCTTCAGTGTGATCTTATCGGACAGCACCATCGGATAATCGACACCTGCATTGTCGATGAATGCCGCAATATCCTGATCCACAGAGGCAGTCAGAACATAAAACCGGTAGTTGTTTCTTTTGGCATATTCATAGAGGTGTTTCAGACGCTCGTGATTGCGATTGGAAAGATTGGCATCAGCAAGGTCGTAGGCAACAACGAGGAATGTATATCCCTCATCTTCAAGTACTTCATCGGTAATATCGCCATCTTGTGTTTCCATGGCAAAATCATGAATCGGCGGAACATATCCCTCGCGGACGACAATAGTCTTCTGATCAACGAACTCCCAAAGAGAATCATTTGGATAATTTTCAAGTGAAAATTCTCTGACAACACTATCTAATCTATTCCGATAGATCAGAGTCGTGACAGTGGAGTCGGTCGGAGCGCCTTCCGGAATCGACATCCCCTCCTTTATATTTGCGCCAATATGGTAAGGTCGGAAATCCAACAGAGGCAACGAACGATAGCAGTAACCGGCGATAGCAATGGCAAAGAAGAAAGTGAATCCCTCCACGAGCCATTCGCCGTAAGTTCCAGCTACCCGACCATACGACTTGCGCAAGAGCCATATAGTCAGCACAAGAACACAGAGAACGACATTTTTCCCAAAGGTGGTCCAATTATCAATGATGAGAGCGTCACCAAAACATCCACAATCATGTACAGGATTCTTCAAGGCAATCCACAACGTCAGCGGAGTCATGAAAAGCATCATCAAGGCAGCGACAATTGTGTTTTCGCGCAACCGAATTCCCAGCAACAAGCCAAGACCCACCGTAAGTTCCGTTGCTGCCAATACGACTGAGACGATAAAAGCCAATGACATAAAAGCAGTCATCGGGTCGCCCATTGCCATCAAATAATCCTGGATCTTATATGCAGTTCCCCAAGGGTCAATTATCTTAACGAATCCCGAAAAGGAGAACACTCCACCCACAAGGATTCTCGTTATAATCAATATGACTTTCCTAATATCCATGTCAGAACTTCAAAATTATGTATCAGACTCCCTCCTGCTCTGTCAGCCGAATCAGTCCAAACATTGCGTAATTAATCATGTCCATATAATTAGCATCAATGCCTTCGCTGACAAGCGTCTTCCCCTGATGATCCTCTATTTGTTTCGTACGATACAGTTTCATCAAGATGAGGTCCGTATATGACTGTGTGCGCATATCACGCCAAGCTTCGTCATAGTCATGATTCTTAGCCTTCATCAAAGCCAAAGTCTTAGACATCATGCTATCATAAAGAGCAAGAGCCTGCGAGACGGGAAGGTCATCCTTGTCAGCGAAACCCAGATCCAACTGAATCAATCCAATCACCGCATAATTAACGATACCGATCAGTTCTGGACGGATTCCTTCATTGACTAAAGACTCCCCCTTGATCTCTATTGTACGAATACGATTCGCCTTAATAAAAATCTGGTCGGTCAGAGACGATGGGCGCAAAATGCGCCACGCAGCACCATAGTCCCTCAGTTTTTTCTCAAAAACATCGCGACAAGCCTGCGCCTCCTTATCAAACTGTTCTTCTGTCGTCATTACGTGTCAAATTTCAGGCATCCCCTCCCCGAAAAGAAGGAACAACAGGAGGGATGGCTCCCTCGTTTGTATTTATCTTGATTTCTCCGAAAACAGATTCGTATTTTTCGACATTATCACCCAAGGCAAGCATCAAACGCTTTGCATGTTCCGGAGTAAGAATAATGCGAGACTTCACATTCGCCTTAGGAGAACCTGGCATGATACGAATAAAGTCAACCACAAATTCGGATGAAGAGTGCGTGATAATTGCCAAATTGGAATACGTACCCTGCGCCATTTCGGGTGTCATTTCTATACTGAGTCCCTTTTTTTCTTCCATAATACTTCACTTAACTTCCTTTACAAAGATATGCAAATTTAAAGTCATTCTAATTCAAAGGAATGAAAAAAGCATCTTTAAGATGCGCAAGGTCAAATCCTTTTTCATTTTTTACAATGGACAGAATATCAAAGCGGACAGGGAGATTGAGTCGATGAGAGCGTATATATGCATTGGCCGCAGAGGTCAGAAAACGGATTTTCTTGTCATCCACTGCCTCCTCCGGCCGTCCGTACTGAAGAGAAGAACGAGTCTTAACCTCAACGATTACCAACACATTCCCTTTTTGGGCAATAATATCAATCTCCTTCCCGTGCCACCGCCAGTTCGATTCACGAATAACGTAACGCTGTCCCTTTAAATATTCACGAGCATATTCCTCTCCAAGAGCGCCCAATAAATTGTTTTCAGCCATCCCTTTGTCTCCATTTATCCTTTCTTCAATCCATACAAATGTAGAGTTTTTTCCTTACTTTTACACTCTGAAGAAAACGAACCATCCCAAGAAGGGAAAGAGAATTCCCTCCTTTTCAATAGATTTTTTATAAGCCATGGCATAGTTCGAGAAAACCCTTATTTCATAAAGACCTTTCTTTGCCAAGGTAATGATTAAGCAAGCTTATCATTACTCATCTGGCTTTCAAAAAAAGGAACATAAAACATTTCATGTCAGGTTATGATTACGGCAACAGATATCCACAAATCATTCGGCAATCTTGAAGTACTGAAAGGTATATCTCTTCATGTTGAGAAAGGCGAAATTGTTTCTATCGTAGGACCCAGCGGAGCTGGCAAAACGACACTTCTGCAAATCATCGGTACCTTAGACAAGGCCTCTTCCGGAAGGATTGAAATCAACGGAACAGAAGTTTCCAGCTTAAAAGACAAAGCCCTCTCGGATTTCCGCAATAAAGAGATCGGCTTTATCTTCCAATTTCATCAGCTACTACCAGAATTCACCGCATTAGAAAACGTCATGATCCCAGCCCTGATTGGAGGGACGCAAAAAAAAGAAGCAGAAAGAAAAGCAAAAGAACTATTGGAAATGCTGAACCTGACCGACCGCTTTGACCATAAGCCTTCTGAGCTCTCCGGAGGGGAAAAACAACGTGTTGCGGCGGCTCGTGCCGTCATCAATCAACCATCCGTCGTTTTGGCAGACGAGCCATCGGGCAGTCTTGACTCCAAGAACAAAGAAGAACTGCATCACCTATTCTTTGATTTACGAGAAAAACTGAACCAAACCATTGTGATTGTCACACACGACGAGCACCTGGCTTCTATCTCGGACCGAATTATTGAACTGCGAGACGGACAGGTCGTACACTCCTAAAACCCATGATTCGATGTCACTGAAAGGAAGTTTTTCTCGTTCTCCCATTATCATACAACTATTGATCATTCTATTCTTCCTGTTTTTTGGAAGTATTATTGGCGCACTATTATTCATATGGACCACTTCCGGAACTGATATTCTATTGGGACAAGGTATTCTATCCTCATTCACATTCATATTTCCTTCGTGGCTCTTCTACTTCCTCTTCTGTCAACAAAAAGAAGACACTTTCACCACTTATTTTCAAGTAAATCTGACCCCTTCATTCAGACTGTTTTTACTGGCAGTTCTACTAATGCTACTCTCCACACCACTGGTCAACTACCTAACCGAATGGAACAAGCAGATGGATCTTCCAGATTCACTTTCAGCAATAGAACAATGGATGAAGGAAACGGAGAGACAAGCAACTGAGGTGACAAAAGAACTGTTAAACACACACAGCCTCTATGGCCTGATACAGAATCTGATGATATTGGCACTCGTCCCAGCCATTGGAGAAGAACTCGTCTTCCGTGGAACACTTATCAATCTCTTCCGCCAACGTATTTCCCTGCACACTTCCGTCTGGCTCAGTGCCATCCTCTTCAGTGCTTTTCACTTACAATTCTACGGATTTCTCCCCCGAATGATTTTAGGAGCCTTGCTCGGTTACCTATTCGTCTGGAGTCGCTCTTTGTGGCTTTCGATTGCCGCACATTTTGTGAACAATGCCGTCGTTATCCTGGCAGCCTACTTCAGCATATCTGACACCGTTGATAAAATCGGCACCGAAGGTCCTGTGTGGTCTGTCATTCTCTCCTTACTTATCACGATTTCCCTACTCCATCTCGTTTATTCCTTTTCGAAATCCTCCGCTTTGGTAAAATCCAGAGAAAGCTGATTATCTAGAAGACGAAACGTCATACGATGATACTTGGTTGTGCCACATCGACGGATTGCCTCACGATGTTCCCGAGTCGGATAGCCCTTATTGCGTTTCCAATTGTACACCGGGTATTCCCTGTCAAGACACATCATTTTATCATCTCGATATGTTTTCGCCAAAATGGAAGCTGCGGCTATTGACATATAGGTTGCATCTCCCTTGACAACTGTCGAATAGGGTATTTCCTTAAAAGGCTTGAAACGATTGCCATCGACAAGAATTGAGTCATAAGGCACCTTTAACTTCTCCAAAGCCCGATGCATGGCAAGGATGGAGGCATTCAGAATATTGATTTCGTCTATTTCCTGTTCTGATACCACCCCAATTCCCCAGGCGACAGCTTCTTTCTCAATCACATCACGCAAAGCATATCGCTGACGCTCACTCAATTGTTTAGAATCATTAAGCAGGTCGTTTCTGAAATCGTCTGGCAGAATAACTGCTGCCGCATAAACCGGACCTGCCAAACATCCCCGTCCAGCCTCATCACATCCCGCCTCGATGAGTCCTTCCTGCCTATGTAACTTCAGCGCCATAATCTGAGGTGCGTTATTTTTCCTCACGAATAACCTTGAGGACCGTTTCTCCGACAGCCCGTAAAGTTGATACACTTATATTCTGCATACCATCGTCGGATGTATGCCAATAAGAGCCAAAACCCTGTTCATTGAAATGAATAATATCAATCGTAGGAATGCCAGCCAGCCTGTTTACAAATACGTGATCATCTGTAATCATCCCCAGACGGTCATTGCGAAAATATTGACCATATCCCAAAGACTGTCCTACGGACCACACTTTCCAGACCACATCAGGAGCGTATTGCATAGAGAATCCCTCAAGTGGGAAGGATGCATTCGGGGCGCCCACCATATCAAGCAATATGCCGAATCTGGCTTTATATCCCTTTTCCTGCGCATTCTTTGCCCAATATTGTGTTCCCAAGCACCAAGACTCCTCATCGCCGCTTTCAGGGCGTCCGTAATCTTCTAAGTCCGTCAGTAAAATATCCACACCAATCTGCGGGTTCTGCATACCTAATTGCCGAGCCACTTCGAGCAGCACCCCAACGCCACTAGCTCCATCGTTGGCTCCATCAACGGGACGATGTCTATTCGTCTGATTCGGATCATTATCAGCCCATGGACGGCAATCCCAATGTGTCAACAACAAGACCCGCTCCTTCTGATTCACGTTATAAGATCCTATGATGTTACGGCATTTCAGCCATTTGCCATCCCATGCCTTGATAAGAGGACGCTGCACCTCCACCCGCGCCCCAAAACGGCGAAGAGTATTCTCCAGATAATCGCCGCATAACTCATGTGCCTGAGAATTCGGAATGCGAGGTCCAAACTGCAACTGTTTCCTGATATGGATATAGGCAGAATCTGCATCGAATGGAGGAGGACAAAAAACCGGCGTTTCTGCGCCTGCAGACTCATGCGATCCCTTTGTTCCACTACCGCATTGTATTAATGAAAAACACATCACTATACAACATATACAATATCCAACCTTTCTCATCTGCTATTCATTTTACACACAAAGATACCTATCTTTCACTTTCTTTGGTTATCTTTGTTGCTGTTTTCAACAGAAAGCTGCCTCGATGGTGGAATCGGTAGACACGCAGGACTTAAAATCCTGTAATCATTGCGATTGTGCGGGTTCAAGTCCCGCTCGAGGTACAGAAAAGGGTTACCAACATTTATTTGGTAACCCTTTTTCTGTACACATTACAGACCTTTTTTCAATAGTCCTTTTCTTAATTTCCAATAGGCTTTTTGAACCATGGCATAATTCGAGCAAGCCTTTATTTCATAAAGACCTTTTTTTCCAAGGTAATGATTAAGCAAGCTTATCATTACTCATCTGGCTTTCAAAAGGTTCATTTTTCAATAGACCTTTTCTCGCCATGGCAAAGTTCAAACAAGTTTGACTTTGCTCATCTGGCTTAACGAAAAGGTTCAATTTCATTAGTCCTTTTTTCGCCATGGCAAAGTTCAAACAAGTTTGACTTTGCTCATCTGGCTTAACAAAAAGGTTCATTTTTTTACACTCAACAGCTGACGACCCACTTGACAACGCAAACAGTCCTTTTTGTCGCAATAATATGTTTTCCACTGAATGAGCGCCTGCGAATGAGCTGCACTTCTTGATGCAATACCCAGAGCCTCCCAACCACTTACAATATGGTTCTTCTCTGAAGGTAACATTTCCAAAATCCTCACAGCCTCCTCAGTCCATTCCGGCTTATTCATTTTCTTCCCAAATGCGAATAAAACAGGGACAATAGCGTTAATAATAAGACTTCCGATAGCCACCTTTCCTATCTGCTTCTTTCTAATGCGGCTTTCTACTCCGAACAAATAATGTGATTCCCAATAGTCTGACACAAGACATCCTTCGAAAAGACGGATCACATCATTCGTTGTATGATGCTCTAAGATATACGAAAACAATGGCTGACTCAGTGTGCATAAAAAAGAAGCGAACTGTGCTATACGGACATGAGGAAAATTTTGAGGACGCAAGCGTAACATCCGCCATCTTACACCATCCATTGGAATCAAAGAAAACTTCTGCTTCAAGAACTGATATTCTACTCTGAGACCATGCAGGTAATCGTCCTCGGAGTTCGCACGATCCATCAAGCCACTTTGCCCAAACAACAATGCCTCAACCTGAAAAAGGCTGGAACGATGTTTCCTTATATATGGGAGAGGAAGGGAACGAGCTAAAGACTCAAAATTATCGGCATTCAGCCCGAATCCAAAAGATCGAGCCAAGAAAATATACAAAGCATTCTCCCAATCTCCCTTCGTATGATCCAGCAATTGGCATACTGCTTTTGTTTTTCGTTCCAACCGTTCTGCCAGACAACTATCCATCCATATATGTGCAAAAAGAGGATTAACGGCAGATATCCTATCCGCACACGGTATCCAAAGTCGAGAACTCAAGAGGGCAGCATATTCATCTTTTACTTTCGGCAAAAGCGGCAAGACGAATTGAGGAATGGGTTTGCCATCCAGGCGCGTTATCTGTTCGTCACACTCATATACGACATGCAATATGACATTATCATAGGCGTGGTCGTGTTGGTGTCCATGGCGTCTCCAATCCGAGGCATGGACATGAATTTCCACATTTCCAACCCAAAGCGTTCCGTTGATTTTAATCTTAGCATTAAAGAAATCGGGTCCGGCATTGCGGTTCAGATCACCCACATGAATCACCTCCAAAGAGGCTCCGTCCGTAGTATGAAGATCAAGGACAGGAAAGAGTCTTTGTTGCCAAACATATTGCAGAAAATTCTCCTCCATCTTTCCTACTCCTCCTTCAACTTTTGTTCTTGGCATTCTCTTCCGACAAAACTCCGAATTGATATCCTTTTCGCTGATAATATTCGATTGCCTCGGGAAGAACAGCTAACGTATTTTTTCTTGCCTTTAACGAATCGTGAAAAACCACGATACTCCCGCTACGGCTATACCAATGAATGATTCTCATCACCTGCTTCGGAGAAAGGAAACGATTATAATCACGTGTGATGACATCCCAAAAAACAACAGTATAGCCATCCCGCTTGAGTGCCTTAAACTGTGAAGGTTTTATTCGTCCGTATGGAGGGCGTACAAGCTTACTAGGGATATATCTTTCTGCCTTTCGAATGTTGTTCATGTAATAACGGGTGGAGACATCGAAACCTTTGATATGATTAAACGTATGATTTCCCACCGCATGCCCTCTGCGCAGTATCTCCTGAAAGAGATCCGGAAATTTCATCACGTTCTCCCCTACGCAAAAGAAAGTTGCCTTTACGTTATAACGATCAAGAATATCCAGGATATTCAGGGTATTATCAGGAACAGGGCCATCGTCAAAAGTCAGATAGATTGTCTTCTTCTCTGCGTGCGGACGCCAAACAGCCCCCTTATAATACCATTTCAACAGAAATATGGGTCGCTCAACAAACATATCCCGTCAAAAACTATCTGCTACTCTGACAAGTAATGATTCAAGAGGGAGACATATTTCTCCTCGAACTGCTTATCTCCACTTTCTGATGAAATTCTCACGATTGCATCGAGATAAACAAGTGCCTCATCCCTTACATTCCGTACTGAACTTTTCACGCGAAGCCCCGCAGGAAGATTCTCCACCCAATTGATCCTTTCTTCTGCCAATTTACCCATTGCAGAGAAGAGTTTCGCACCTTTCGCCTTACTTCCAAGGCGATAATAGAGCCTTCCTAATTGAATAGACGTATAGTCATTCGGTATCAATCTATCCGGTAAAACTTCCTGGCAGCGATCCAATACCTTGAGGGCCATCTCCCTCTTCTGGTTACTAAGCTGATCGTTCTTTCCGCGCAGATCATTTGATTCCTGCAGCAGGGCATCTGCAAGGATGTAGAACATGGCGCGGAAAGTGTGGCACATGCGCAAGTTCGTCTCATCAAGATAAATATCCTTTCCCGAATCCAATCCTCCCCAACGGAACTTATTCATCATATTGTCGTACATGAGATTGGTATTGATTATTCCTCCCTCTTTCTGCATTGGAACAATACGATAAGCCAAACCCTCCTGTTGGAAATTGTTTCGCAATCCCATGTAATAACTCTCACCCACAGTACAGGAGAAATAGATTGGTCGTTCCCAGTTGTTCTGCGATAACATTTCCAGTATCATCTCTTCATGTTTATACAGCCGACGTCCCAGATGAAGCGTAAGACTTGTCATGAGAGTATCCTCTTGTCCTACATAATCGGGATGTTCCTTACGATAGGCTTCCACATTCACTGGGATACTCAAGTTACGCGAAGGAATCAGATTGACATCATCATTCAGCAGATAATTCTGAATAGCCTCTTTTGCGTCCATTTCCGAGACAACATCTTCCACATTTGCCACATCACGAGTGCCCTGCACATACTGATATCGCTTCCACGAAATCGGTAATGCTTTCGAATCATAGGCATCGCGTCGCATCTGATCTATATACCAATCCGTCTGTAGATAACTAAGATTACAAACACGGACATCCGTTCGAACCCCTTCCACTTCCTGAAGATACCATAGCGGGAATGTATCATTGTCACCATTTGTGAAGATCACGGCATTCGGTGCACATGACATCAGATAGTTATAACCGAAATCACGACAAGTATAACGATTTGAACGGTCATGGTCATCCCAGTTTTCGGAAGCCATCCGGGCAGGGACAAACAGGCATAACAACGTAGCGAAAACAGCGGTTAGGTTCGGATTCTTCACCACTTTTCGTAACAGAGTCATCACTCCTAAGACTCCAAATCCAATCCATATGCCAAAGGCGTAGAAAGAGCCGGCATAAGCATAATCCCGTTCTCGAGGCTGATATGGAGTCTGATTTAGATATAGAACAATTGCCAATCCCGTCATGAAGAAGAACACAAACGTGAGCCAAAAGGACTGTTTTCCTGCAGAACCCTTAGCCAACTGATACGCCAAACCAAGAATACCCAGTAATAAAGGCAACATAAAGTACACGTTCCTTCCCCTGTTCTCTTTCATATCGCTCGGGAGGTTTTCGTAGTCACCTTCGAACAGGCTATCAATAAAAGGGATTCCCGTAAGACACATACCCTGATTCACCTGACCATATCCCTGTATATCGTTCTGTCTTCCAGAGAAATTCCACATAAAATATCGCATATACATATACAACACCTGATACCCTATGAAGAATTTCACGTTCTGCCCAAAAGAAGGGATACTTGCGGCAGCGGGCTGTCCAAATGTATTGAATCGAATTTGTCTTCCATTGTAGCCGTCAAATCCACTCCATTCCTTATATGCACTTATATGATTAGCATCCGAACTATACATACGAGGGAATACCGTGCAATATTCCGGGACGTACTGGTAGTCACGCGTTGTATCCGTTACGACATATCTGTCTTTTTCTGTCGAGTCTATTTTCTCCTTTGCACTCCAAACTACGTCTTTTGCCTCTGACTTTACGTGCCAACCTCCACTCGGTATTTTCTCCCATAAATAATGAATATCCGTTCCGTACATTGCCTGATATTGGCTTTGGGGATCTTGTGTTCCATCGTAAAAAAACGGGCCATAAAATAGTGGGCGGTCGCCATACTGCTCCCGATTCAAATAACTCTTCAAAGTGAATACATTGTCTGGTGAGTTCTGATCCATCGGAGGATTTGCGGCAGAACGGATTACAATTACAGAATACGAGCTATATCCAACGACCACCATTGTCACCGCCAATAGAACCGTATTCAAGACGTCCATGCGCACCTTTCCAGCTCGGAATAGATAGACAAGCAGTGCCGCGATCAAGAGGAATCCTATTAAACGATTTCCAGCAACAAATGGCATACCCGTCATGGTAACACCAAGAACGAATACCAATTTAGAAAGAGTCGTTCCCTCTTTACGATAAGTCAAGAATATTGCCGTCACCAATATCAATACCAAGACAAGGAGGTAGAAGGCAAAACCGCTATTAAACGGCAGACCAAAACTATTCACAAACAAAAGCTCGAACCAAGATGCCACCATCACAATACCCGGAATAATACCGTACATCATGAAAAGCAGTATCAAGAACGAGATCCCCAATGCAATCAGAGTCCCTTTTACATTCACATTATACTTGCGGTAATAATACACTAACGCAATCGCCGGAATGGCCAAAAGATTCAGGAGGTGCACGCCGATAGAAAGACCCATCAAATAAGCTATGAGAATCAACCAACGGTTGGCATATGGCTCGTCGGCACATTCGTCCCACTTCAAAATAGCCCAAAAAACAATTGCAGTAAACAAGGAAGAAGAGGCATACACTTCTCCTTCGACCGCTGAGAACCAGAACGTATCAGAGAAAGCAAAAGACAGAGCGCCAATCACACCTGCGCCCATTACAGAAAGAATCTGAGAGGGCGAATATTCGCTGTCTTTCGCTGGAGAGATAACCTTTTTTGCCATTAATGTAATGGTCCAAAAAAGGAAAAGAATGGTAAAGGCGCTAGCAAGAGCCGAAAGGCTATTCACCATCTTGGCCACTTGCGTGACATCCGATGCAAATAACGTAAAGAAATGGCCCAAAAGCATGAAGAAAGGAGCGCCTGGAGGATGACCGACATCCAACTTAAAAGCTGTTGCAATAAACTCAGGGCAATCCCAAAAACTAGCAGTCGGCTCCATGGTGGACAGGTAAGTAAAGGCAGCGATGATAAATGTTATCCAGCCACATACCTGGTTCCAAAACTTAAACTGATTCATGCTATTATGCTATTGTATTAATTATCACTTCTTTTCCAACCTAAATAATTAGGTCACTCTTCCTTAACGGTTTGTTCCTCTCTTCCATCTCTAAATCAGACGTAAGAAGATATACTTGAGGAGTCTGCCTTCAAGGATTTACAAAGATAAGGCATTTAAGGAAATTAAATACCAGACGATTGATCAGAAGAAACAGTCTTCCAACACCATCGGTCTGTCCCCAGAAAGGCGTCATACCTTCTATTAAATACAATTCTCTCTACAACATATCCTCTTCTACAACCAGATTATCAATAATGAAGTCCTGACGATACTGGGTATTCTTACCCATGTAAAACTCAAGTAAGTCGGATATCAAATCTCCCTTGGTCAGTTTTACCTGGTCCAGTCTGATCTGGTCTCCGATAAAACCCTTGAATTCCTCAGGAGATATCTCTCCCAAACCTTTGAATCGAGTGATTTCTGGATTTGGCTGCATCTCTGCTATTGCCTGCAGACGTTCCTCCTCCGAATAACAATATCGATCAGACAACTCCTTTTTTCCTGATTTACGCACACGGAAAAGAGGTGTCTGAAGAATATAAACATGTCCTTTCTTAACAAGATCCGGAAAGAACTGGAGAAAGAAAGTAAGCATCAAAAGACGAATATGCATGCCATCCACGTCAGCATCTGTCGCAATTATTACCTTGTTGTAGCGCAGGCCATCTAAACCATCCTCAATATTCAAGGCCGCCTGTAACAGGTTAAATTCTTCGTTTTCATAGATTGTCTTTTTCGTCAGGCCGAAACTATTCAATGGTTTGCCTCGCAAACTAAATACCGCCTGAGTATCGACGTCGCGACATTTCGTGAGCGACCCACTAGCCGAGTCTCCCTCCGTAATGAAAATGGAAGACTGCTCCATCAACACATTTTTTTGTTCATCCTTTCCACGAGAATCATTGAAATGGAAACGACAATCACGCAGTTTTCTGTTATGTAAACTTACTTTTTTTGCCCGTTCACGAGCCAGTTTCGTTGTCACTCCGGATATTTCCTTCCGCTCGCGCTCCGACATCTGGATTTTCTTCAGCAAAACATCAACCACCTCCTGATTCTTATGCAGGAAGTTATCCACTTCCTTCTTTACAAAATCTCCGATGAATTTTGCGACTGTCGGACCATTTTTAGTCATATCTTTAGAACCGAGTTTTATTTTCGTCTGGCTTTCAAAAACCGGTTCTTCTACATTAATCGCAATAGCCGCTACCAGTCCGTTTCTAATATCAGATAGTTCCTGATTCTTGTTGTAAAATTCCTTGATCGTCTTTGCCAAACTCTCACGATAAGCACTCTGATGCGTTCCTCCCTGTGTTGTATGCTGTCCATTAACGAAGGAGTAATATTCTTCTCCATATTGGTCGGTATGAGTGAAGGCAATCTCAATATCTTCCCCTTTGATATGTACAATATCATAAAGCGGTTCAGTCGAAAGATTTTCCGACAATAAATCTTTCAGACCATTACGCGAATAGAACTTTTTACCATTTAGTATCAGCGAAAGTCCATTATTCAGATAGGCATAATTTCTCAGCATTGACTCAATGAACTCCATCTGATAACGATAGTTCAAAAAGATCGTTGGATCCGGCGTGAATTCCACCATTGTTCCATTGCTTTCTTTTGTTGGTTCCAGATCCCACTCCTTCAGTAATTTTCCTTCGGAGAACTCTGCTTTCTTCACTTGTCCATCGCGGAAACTCCTCACTACAAAACGAGACGACAAAGCATTTACCGCCTTCGTTCCGACCCCATTTAAACCAACAGACTTCTTAAATGCCTTTGTGTCATATTTTGCACCTGTATTCATAATTGACACAGCAGCCACCATCTTTCCCAAAGGGATGCCTCGTCCATAATCTCTAACGATTACATATCCATCATTTACCGTAATATCCACAGTATTGCCATATCCCATTCGGAATTCATCAATACAATTATCTATAATTTCCTTGATGAGAACGTAGATTCCATCATCAGCAGAACTTCCATCTCCCAATTTTCCAATATACATACCAGGACGCAGTCGCACATGACTTAATCCCTCCAGAGTAACAATATTCTCTTCTTTATATTCGACTCCATCATTCACAGACGAACCTTTTGAATCCAAAGTCTCTAAAGATTGCATATCTCCTAATTTTTCCTCATTCTCTGCCATATCCTTATTGTATTTAATTCAGTTTTATCCCTTACAATCGGACAAAACCCATAATTTATTAACGTATTAACAGAAACTTTCCGACACCAGACTTTGTTTCACCTCCGCGTTCTACGGAACCAAGAATAAAATAAACTCCTGCCACAACACGACGTCCAGAGAGATTCCGTCCGTCCCAAACAGCGCGTCCACCATTGGATTTTGTGCGATAGACAAGATTTCCTGCTGCATCTGTGATTTTCACGAGAGAACCATCAACCAATCCATCGATTGTAATAACTCCAGTAAAATTCTCTCTTACAGGATTAGGAAAGACCTTGATTTTCTCGAAATCATTCCCTGATTCTGTTGCGTCTGTCTTATAGGACATCAAGCCCTTATCCGTTGCTATGAACAACTCGCCCGTTTCTTGATCTAGGGCTAGAGAATTGATCTGGTTTGAGATCAGAGGGCTATTTCCTTCGGTGAAATGCGCAATTTCTTCCGTTCCGTCCTCAGACATGAGCAAAAGTCCCGATGCATTTGTTCCTATCCATTTTCGGTTAGCACCATCAACGGCTATTGCGTTCACTCTCTGACCATCCAGCAGAAAATCAGCATAGTTAGTCCCATCATTACGAGCAATCTTTGGTCTTCTTATTGAATATCCGGCATTAAAGATATTAGAAACATTCCGAAATTCCATAACCCCATCATCGGTTCCGACCCACACATTTCCATTAAGGTCTTCCGTGTAACAATAGGATGGAGTCACCAAGGTTGAGTTTCCATCCTGATCAGGAAGATATCGAATCATTCGGAAAGAATGAGCAGAGCGATTCTCTGGTTTCCCTTTATCATTAATAACAAGAATACCCCCATCTGACCGGGGCCAGTTCATCCATTTAAAGTTATTAGAAGTTACTGTAATGCGATCTGTTCGCCAAGGAGAAGAAAAACCCTCGTAGGAATAAGAATACCAATTATCATCTTCTGTTTTCACTTTTACTCCGTTAGTCACAAGTGCATTCGTCATCCATAGAGCTCCCTTTTTATCCAAAGCGATTCCCTCAACTGTAACATAGTCATACGGGGAAGACGGATTCATCGGTTCAATTGTAGAACCATCTGCGTTTCCATTAAAATAACGGAACAGAGTATCTCCCCGAAACTCATACAAACCATCGCGGAACGATGAGATAAAGTAGTGTTGTTTATCTTTTTCATCTAAGGCAATGTGACATAAAGAGATAAAGTAATTGTTGCCACGATAGGCTATAGGGTTGATGTCCTTCTTAGTTATATTTTTCCACTTTTCGTTCTCCAATATCATCAGTGCTCCTTCTGCATTATGATTAGAAGAAAAATTGATTGGTGCTCCTGTTAATGCATAAAGTCGATTATTGGCATATTCCAAGGAAAACGTTCCGTTTGTATATGGTCCTTCTGGTCTAAAGCGTTGTTGCATCTCACCTTCTGTTACCATTATCAGTCCCATTGAATCCGCAGCTAACCAATAACTGTCGGCGAGGGCATTATAATTAGCAGCCCGAACCTTCATATCCACAATACTGGAAACGTGCTGACAATCCTTAAAACAATCCAACCCAAGCTGATGGCAACAAAGTAAATATTCATTATCTGAGGACGATATGTCATCGTAATGTGTTTCGCTCAACAAATTCCAAATCCTCGCATTATCCGAAAAAAACACCTCTCCTGTCTGCTTCTGAAGATAAAACTTTCCTCCGACAAAAAGAACCTTTTTGTTTTCACCGCCTGGTAATGACCCATTTTTGCTCCATTTCTGATAATCCGCCAACAAGGGTTCCTTTCGGGAAGCAGAATAAAGAGCATCAGAAGTCAGGGCATAGATAGAATCTTTTGTTGTTGTCACCGAAACGACAGGAAGATAGGAACTATTTTGGCCAATAATATACGTATCTGCTATTTCCTTTTTCGTTGGATTTATCAGCAAAATTCCAATCTTATTAGCCAAATAAATAAAACCCTTTTCATCTACGGTCAAAGCATTCGGTGATTTATCGGCCGCGACACTAGAATTTTTCAGTTCAGGAAGATTGACAACAGAACCATTGGAATATAGCAAATCGATATTTCCATCGGAATAAGCCAAAACTAACAAGTCAGATATTGCATCGTATTTTATACATCTAATATCACTACCATTCAACCCTGTTACCTTAGAATAGGTTGCAATACTCTTATCGCTTTTATTTACAGAAAACAGCGAATTATCCCCCAGGGCATATACCAAATCCCCACCATCTTCCACCGTTGTCACACATGTATATGAATAATGGGTTTTCCATTCTCCGGTCCGTAGTTGAGCAACTACATGCAGAACAGAAAAGAAAGGGAAAAGGGCAACAAGGAGAATCTGATATTTCATTTTATATAATTATTTACGTGGAAGAAAAGAGGTCAATCTCGCTGAAGCAGAAACTCTGCTAATTTACGTATTGCCTTTCCCCGATGACTGATGTCATTTTTTACTTCTGCATCCAATTGAGCAAACGTTTCATCAAAACCGTCCGGCACAAAAATGGGATCATATCCAAACCCACCATCTCCACGTTTTTCTTCCAGGATTTTCCCTTCCACAACACCATCGAATAAAAATTCCTCTCCATTTAAGATCAGAGCCACCACCGTACGGAACCGAGCGTTACGATTACTCTTCGCCTTTAATTCACTTAACAGTTTCCGCATATTTGCCTGTGCGTCCTTTTCTTCACCTGCGTAACGAGCCGATCGGACTCCCGGTGCCCCGTTCAAAGCATCCACTTCCAGTCCTGTATCATCAGAAAAACAATCATAACCGTATTTCTCGTATATGTAACGAGCCTTTAGCAAAGCATTACCTTCAAGAGTATGTGCGGTTTCCGGAATATCCTCATGACATCCTATCTCAGCAAGGCTATGTATCTCGAAACGACTATCTATGATAGCAGAAACCTCCTCCAATTTATGGGCATTGTTGGTTGCAAAGACTAATTTACGTTTCATCTCGATTTCCCTTTCAATTAATTATTTACTCAACCACACTTCCGGATTCTGCAAGGCTGCATTTTTATACACCATAAAATACAATTCAGACCTATTCTCTTTTGAAGCATCCACATAAACCCGTCCCAATTTCTGACGAGATTTCACCTTTGTTCCACTTTGCACGTAAGCAGCACCTAAATTGGCATAGACCGTACGATAATTACCATGTTTAACAATAATCGCCGTATTGTTCCCTGGAATGGCAAAAACCTGTGTTACCTCTCCATCATAAACAGCACATGCATCAGCTCCCGAAGATGTCTGAATATATATGCCCTTATTATTTACCTGTACATGATCCAACACAGGATGGGGATGTAAACCAAAATGCCCTGTTATAACACCCTTCACAGGCCATGGCAACCTGCCCCTATTTGCTTCAAATCCCCCTGCAATCAATCCTTCCTCCTTAGTCATAGAAACGCTTGGAGCAGAGGAAGAAGCGGTTGATGATTTGCTGTCGGATGATTTTGCAGAAGCAGTCGATTTTTGTTTTGCTTTTCTTTCTGCGTCTGCTTTTGCCTTGGCACGTCGTTCGGCAGCAGCTATTTCAGCAGCAATCATATCATCCACTTTCTTATTCAATTGTGCTGCCTGTTTCTGTTGTTTTTCCAACAACACCTTCAATTCCGACTCCTTCTTCGTCAAAGAGCTTAACATTTGTTCTTTTTTCTCCTGGGAACGTTGCAAATTCTGATGTTCTTGCTGCTTATTTACCAATGTCTCAGATTTTGCATTTTTAGTTGCTATCAGAGCCTGCTGCTTGCCATTCAAGGCATCGGTCAGTTCCTGAATTTTCTGTGTTTGTTCCTTTCTATACCTGCTATATTGCTGCACATAACGCATACGTCTATATGCTTGGCTTACTGATTCAGAAGAAAAAACAAACATCAGCTGGCTACTACGTGTTTTATGGTAATAGCCATGACGGATTAGTTTAGCATACTCGGCTTTTGCCTCTGAGAGTTGTGTCTCCAATTCAACTTTTTCCTTGTTCAGGACATTCAGATTTCGATCTAATAAAAAAACTTCTTCATTTAAAGACTTTATCAACGTCTGTCGTTCCGATATCTGCTTTTTCAAGACAGCCAGATTACTTACAGTATTTTTTTGGGTACGCTGATTCTCCCTAAGCAGACGATTAGTCATTTCAATATTTTGCTTTGCTTTCTGTTGTTTTTTCTTTAACTGCTTAAGCGTTTCTGCTTGAGAAAACAAAACAAGAAAACAAGAAAAAAGAATCAAAATAATACGATGCATATAGGTGTATCTCCTTTACTCATTAGATCAGAATATGAATTTCCTACCCTTCATTTTAAAAATTAAAGAGATCATTCGGACTATCCACACGACTGTATTTCTGTTTTTGCGTCACATTAAACTTCACAGGCTTATTAAATTCAGCCGTTTTTACCGTAATATCCAAAAATCCTGTTGACTTTCCCCGTTCAGCATTTACATTGATCACATATGGAAACTTCACTCCGCCCTTCTCCGAAAAATCACTATAAAGACATTTCATCTTGACATTTCTATAATTTACCTGGGCCTTCGTAATACTTCCACTTTTATCCACATCGAACTGGTGGGCATACCCTGCCTCATTTGCTGCCGCGACCAACTGGACACCCATATCAAGATCTTTTGCCGCCAAATGTTTCAAACATTCAGCGCTTGTAGTCGATCTTTCACCAATCAGGAAGAGACGATTCAACAAAAGTGCTTGCAAATCTTGAAACTCCATCGTCACACCAAAAGTTTTTGACAAATAAGAGAGGTCTGTCTGATAGAACTTGCCTTGAATCTTGTTTACAATAACAACATTCTTCGGAGTAATTTCCATACGAACAGCTTCTATTCCCATCACCGGATTAATACAGATCTGTATCAGGCTATCCTTTTTAATTTTCATCGTAGCCGGTGAAGAAAGGTTGCGTCCATCCGCATTCATACGAACCGTCACTTTCATGTTCGCCGTGTTAATCTTCGGTTCATAAAGCCGAAAAATCACTTTCTTCTCGTGCGGTTTCGTTACAATCCCCATTGAATCTACTTGGGATGTATTTTGGTGCATTCGTCCAGAACGACAGGAAGGCAACCATAACGCCAATACTATCACAGACGAAATTAAGAAGGCTTGTTTTTTTCTATTCCTCATGATAAACTCCTGTTTTAATCTTCTTCTCCAATAGGGTTGATCTATTCCCCATGTCATAAGATTTCTTCCACCATTGAATCGCCTCTTCCTGCTTACCTATTTTAGAAAGGATATCTCCATAGTGTTCTGCAATAACTTCGTTATCAGCTCCACCCTTATCAACAGCCTGTTTGATATAGAGTTCAGCCATCACAAAATTTTCCTGGACGAAAAAGACCCACGCATATGTATCCAAAAATGAAATATTATTCGGGTCATACTGAAGCGCCGCTCCACTCATTTTTTCAGCTTTGGCAAGCTGTTCCTTGCGTACGGCTAAAAAATACGCATAATTGTTTAACATCAGCGGGTTGTGCGGATTTGACTGATAACTATCTTCATAGTAGCCAAATGCCGTTGCATAGTCCTGTTCAGTAGCATAAATATCACCGAGTAACATTTCCGCCTCCGCCTTTATGCTTGCCTTCTGTTCCGGTCGTGACAGTTCAATACATTTCTTAAATAATCCCTTTGCCTCGTCCCTCTTTTGATGGCTGTAAGCATACAAGGCCTTCACGTAAACAAACGTAGCTTCTTCTGGCATTATATTCTGCGCAGAATCACAAGTCCTTATTGCATTGACAGAATCCTTTTTGTATTCATAAATATCAATGATTGAAGCCCATGCCGTTACATTCTGCGGATTGATGCGTACTATTTCCTGAAATTCCCGAAGGGATTCGTCATACTTCTTCTGCATCATCAACAACGTAACATAAGTCTGATGTGTCATTTCATCATTCGGATATTGTCGAAGCAGACGTTTTAGGCTCGTCTCTGTGGTATGAATACTAGCATTTGGAGTCGCCAAATACTGTTGAAGATATCCTGTCTTCTGCATCAAAGTCAAAGAAGAATCCAACATAGCCTGCGTGAGCATCGAATCCGCTAAGGCAGAGTCTCCTTTGGCTCTGTAGAGTTCAGTCTGTGTCGGAAACAATGATTCATTATGCGGGTCCATCACTCTAACCTCATCCAGAACTTTCTGAGCTTGCGTCATGTCCCCTTCATAAATAAAGGACTGAGCCAAAGCCAGTTTATAGTCATAATTATTCGGATATTTTTTCGACAAGCGTTGCAATTCTTTTCTTGCCCGTCTATTATCCTGCATAGCAGAATATATCTGGGCTTTCCGGAAAGAAGTAAACTCATTGATATCGTTCTTTTTTTCCAAACGGTTCAGGACTTCGACAGCTTTATCCGGTCTTCTTTGCTGCAAATACAAATTGGATAATTTATAGTCTATGTCATCCAAGTCCTTGCGTTGCTCCGCCATATTTTCATAGACCCCAATAGCCCCATCAAGATCATTGTTTCGGAGTAGATTTGAAGCCACTGCTGCCTTATACATAAAATTGTCGGGTTCTAAAAGCAGAGCTCTCTGTGCAAAACGCAAAGCATTCTGTTCGTCATCCACCAGAGCATAAACTTTAGAAAATTCAAATGCCAAAGCAGCACTTTGTGGGTCAATATAATAACACTCTGTCAACAAATCCGCAGCCTGATCCGGATGTCCTGCCAACCGTTGTCTTACTGCCTCAGCGAAGAAGTAGTCGAACTTGTGAGCGAAAGGATCATATTCAGGACGAGCATCTTCATTCTTAACAGATGAGAATACAAGTGCAGATCCGGTCTGTAACAAAAACAGAAGTAACAGGATGAATCTTCTTTCCATAGCCCTATAAATAAGAATGTTACTTATGGGTTTTATTATTTTTTTCCTGTGTGGCCAAAACCACCAGTCCCTCGTTCGGTTTCATCCAATGTTTCAACCTCCAGCCACTCTACCTGAGAATGTCGAGCAACTACCATTTGACAGATACGCTCTCCATCCACTACCTCAAACGGCTCATGAGAAAGATTGATAAGAATCACACCTATCTCCCCTCTATAATCGGCATCAATAGTACCTGGAGAATTGAGAACAGTGATTCCCTTCTTCAATGCCAAACCGCTACGAGGACGAATCTGAGCCTCAAAGCCTTGCGGCAAGGAAAGAAACAATCCAGTCGGTATTAGTTTACGTTCCATCGGCTGCAACACTATCGGCTCGTCTAAGTTAGCACGCAAATCCATTCCCGCAGAAAGATCCGTTGCATAAGCAGGTAGCTGATGTTTCGAACGATTGATTACTTTAATCTTTTGGAATTCCATAACATTATCATTAAAGTCCTACCGAGTCTCTATAAAAATCCAATGACTCATTGATAAGATTCGCATTTACATGCTGATTGATTTGAATTTGTCCTATATCGGACAATAAGGTGAAGTTTATTTCTCCTTTTTCATCATTTTTTTTGTCGTGGAGCATCAAGCCATGAATTCGGTCATAATCATCGCAAGAGATATTTAAAGATCCGTAGGTTTCTCGAATGATACTTACAGCTTGACGCAAAACAGGTTTCGGAAACCCTAACAGAACATGCGAGATGTAGAGTTCTGAGATGATTCCCCATGCTACGGCATATCCATGCAAAGCCGGTGTTTTTTTCTCGTGTGAGACTGTTTCAAAAGCGTGACCAAACGTATGACCAAAATTTAGAGCTTTGCGAATATTCTTCTCATACGGATCCTTTTCCACAATCCTTTCCTTTACAGCAATAGAACGGCCTATCAATCCTTTCAACTCCATTAAATCAAATCTTTCTCGATCAAAAGAGACCAATTTATTCCATTCATCGTAAGAGGAAATCAATCCATGCTTCAACATCTCTGCAAAGCCAGACACACGATTCGAATAATCCAAAGTGGAAAAGAAGCGGGTATCTATGATGACCGCATCAGAGGAATTGATAACCCCTATTTCATTCTTCAATCCATTGAAATTAACACCGTTTTTCCCACCAATAGCAGCATCAACAGCACCAAGCAACGTCGTTGGAATATTAATATAAGACATACCGCGTTTGAAGGTCGAAGCCGCAAAACCACCAAGATCCGTCACCATACCTCCTCCCAGATTCAACAATAACGATTTACGAGTTGCTCCCTTTTCGCTCAGAAACATCCATACATCAGACAATGTATCAACATGTTTGTGAGCATCTCCAGCACCAATCACACAAACGGGACATGATCTCAATCGGTCATAACTATCTAAAAGATAGGGTAAACATAGACTATACGTTTTTTCATCACATAAGATAAAAATATCATCTAAAGACCGATTGGCCAGCAAGCGGCTCAAATCGTCTCCCAAATTGTCGGACAGAACAATTTCTTGTTTACTCATTATTGATTCTTGGCTGGGTATTATATAAAACCTTTAATATTTTCGTCTAAACACACAACACACATAGTTAACCCTCGCGCTCTTGCCTCTATAGATTAGGTAAATTATTTGCGTTGACTATTCAGAATAATTTTTCTCAGTTCTTCGCATCCTTCAGTGGCCACTTTCTGTATGAAAATCACGTCTCGGTAAGAATTTACAGGTTTGGGATCTATCAGATAAATCGGAACATCCATAGGGACATAATTCAACAGTCCAGCTGCGGGATACACATTAAGAGACGTACCAATCACCACAAAAATCTCTGCATGACGAACAATCTCCACCGCCTCAGAGAACGCAGGAACGTCCTCCTCGAAAAAGACAATGTACGGACGAGCCTGCGTCCCATTGATGGTATCTCCCAGACGTATCGGGTCGTACCCTATGTCCACCACTTTACGTTTGGACATATCGCACGCCTTTGTCAATTCGCCATGCAAATGCAATACATAGGAACTTCCAGCGCGTTCGTGAAGATTGTCCACATTCTGCGTGATGATTTGCACCTGAAAATCTTTTTCCAACCCCGCCAACAGTTCATGTCCCCGATTTGGTTTTGCTTTCTGCAGATCACGTCGCAAACCATTATAAAACTCCAGCACCAGCTCGGGATTATTTTCCAAAGCACGTGGAGTACAAACGTCTTCGACTCTGTACTTTTCCCACAAACCATTGCTATCCCGAAAGGTACTGAATCCACTTTCAGCACTCATTCCAGCCCCTGTCAAGACAACAATTTTCTTCTTTGGCATACTTCCCTTCTCTGATTTTAAACAACCATCACACCAACGTTATGCGACAGTCATTTGATTAACTAACAAAGTTAGCAAAATTCCTCAATTTCCGACTTTCACTGCGGTTAAAATCGCACCAGACTTATAGAACATCTCATCCATCTCCTTTGCTCTTCTCTTTCAAAAGGGACAGAAAGTCACTGTACGGCCTCGCACGTCAGCAGAAACAAGCCATTATTATTCGTAGCGAATAGCATCAATTGGATTCAGGGAAGAAGCCTTCCGCGCTGGATACCAGCCAAAGAAAATCCCAGTAACAGTACAAACACCAAAACTCAGCAGGACACTCCAAGGTTGTACAAACACCGGCCATTGGGCAACAACATTAATAAGTATCGCACAAAATACACCCAATAAAACCCCTATGACACCACCAGTAATGGAGATGATAACGGCCTCAACAAGAAACTGAGAGAGTATGTCCCGACTGCGCGCACCGACCGACATGCGAAGTCCTATTTCCTTCGTTCGTTCCGTCACAGAAACATACATGATGTTCATAATGCCTATACCACCAACCAGTAGTGAAATTCCCGCAATACACGACAACAAAATCGTCAACAAATCTGTCGTAGAATTCATCATCGAAGACAGTTCCTGTTGAGACCGAATTGTGAAGTTGTCTTCCCCATCTACTTTAATCTTGTGCGTATATCGCAACACCTCCGTGATCTCCTCCACTGCTTCTTCCGTTCTTCTTTCGGAAACGGCAGAACATACTATCTGCTGTAAATAAGTTACAGACAGTATACGCTTCATAACAGTAGTGTAGGGCGCCAGGACAATATCATCCTGATCCCTGCCCATTGCATTGTATCCCTTCGACTTCAGCACTCCTGTAATACGGAATGGGATTGAATTGAATCGGATGATTTTCCCAATGGGATCGTTCCCGTCCGGAAAGAGATTTTCCACCACCGTTTTTCCAACGACACATACTTTCGCAGCCGTCCGAATATCCTGTTCAGAGAAATAATCTCCTTCGCTTATTTGATATTGCCGAATAGACAGGTAATCAAGACCTACGCCCTGCAACGACGAAGGAGAATTATTATTCCCATTGATCAACTGTCCGCTTGATGAAACCAAAGGGCTGACTGCTACGACAGATGTCACTTGTTTTCTTATCGTCTCGTAATCCTCCAATTTCAATGTCTGCATGGAACTTGCATCCTGACGAACTCCACCTCTGGTATCGGCTCCTGGCTGGATCATAATCATATTGCTTCCCATTTCCGATATCTGTTGTTGGATGCTGCGTTTGGATCCCTGACCAATGGCCAGCATCGTTATCACAGAAGCCACACCTATTATGATGCCCAGCATTGTCAGGAAAGATCGAAACTTATTATTCCCCAATGCTCTCAAAGATATTTTCAGAAGATTACCAAAATTCATGACTAACAATTAAGAGAAAACCTAATCTTCTATCGGAAGAGAGGCGAGCATAGCCGCCGCATCTGCCACATCCGAATTAAAACTATCTTCCATAACACGTCCGTCACGAAGAAAAATATTTCGTGTGCTATATCGTGAAAGTTCAGGATTGTGCGTCACAAAAATAATGGTTCGTCCTTCGGCATGAAGTTTCTGGAACAAGACCATGATCTCAAAAGAGGTTCGTGTATCCAAGTTACCCGTTGCCTCATCCGCCAAAACAACAGAAGGATTATTGACCAAAGCACGTGCGATGGCCACCCTCTGCATCTGACCACCCGACATCTGGTTGCTCATATGATCGAGACGATTTCCAAGTCCAACATCCTGTAGAGCCTTCACCGCACGGTCTCTCCTTTCTACACTACTAACCGAAGGATTATACATCAAGGGCAGTTCAACATTTTCCACGGCAGTTGTCTTTGTCAGCAAATTATAGTTCTGGAATACAAAACCGATTTTTCGATTGCGAAGAACCGCCCGTTCATCACGGCTCATTTCACCTACAGAATTCCCATCCAAAAGATAGGAGCCGGAAGTCGGTGTATCAAGGCATCCGAGTATATTCAACATCGTTGACTTTCCACTTCCAGACGTCCCCATGATAGTCACGAACTCTCCTTTCATGATATCGAAGGACACTCCTTTCAGTGCGTGCACCGTCTCGTTCCCAACGATAAAGTCACGATGGATATCTTTCAGAGAAATAACCGTTGCCATAAGTATTTATTTTTTCTTCTTTGAATGTGACGGCATAAAAGGAGATTTCTCTTTCTTCTCTACCTCGCCCTTCTCTCCAGCCACGTTGTGAGAATTCCTCTCCAACACCACCTTTGTACCCTCCTTTATCCCCGAAAGGATCTCAGTCCGACCTCCTGCTACCAGACCTACTTCAACAGCATGAGCAACAAAGCGATGATCTTCGCGTGTCCACAACTTATGAATACCCTTACAATCTACTATTTCATCCGACCCGTCTGTCCGTTCCAAACTTGTCGGATCGAACTTCAACGCCCTAGAAGGAACGCTTAGAACATTGTTTTTCTCCTGAGTAAAAATATTCACACTAGCCGTTAGTCCCGGTTTAAGTTTCAGCTGTGGATTCGGCGCACCAATAATCACCTCGTACGTTACCACATTATTGGTCGTTGTCGGTTCCTGTCTCACCTGTCTCACAATTCCCTCGAAAGTCTCATTCGGGAAAGCGTCAACCGTAAAACTGACACGCTGTCCTTCCCTTACATTACCTATATCGGCCTCATCAATATCCGCCACAACCTGCATATCCGTCAAGTCGTTAGCGATGACGAAGAGAGTTGGAGTACTGAAAGAAGACGCCACCGTCTGTCCTTCCTCCACCGAACGACTTAGCACGACTCCATCTATCGGAGAATAAATGGTTGCATAGCCTAGGTTTGTCTGAGCCTTGGATACTTCATTCTTTGCCACCTCATAATTACTTTTTGCCTTGTTGAAGCTGGCATATGCCGATTCATAGTCAACATCGGCAATCAGCTGCTTCTCGTGTAGATACTTCTGACGTTCATAATTCTTCTGCTCAATTTCATAATCAGATTTCGCTGCCGAAAGGTTGCTTTTTTTTGACTCCAAGTCAGACATAAGGTTCGTCTTATCGAGTTCAGCAATGACCTGACCTTTTTTTACTTCGCTATTGAAATCCACATACAAACGACTGACGATACCAGAGACCTGGGTACCTACCTCCACTTGAGAAACAGGTTCTACAGTCCCCGTAGCTGTAATAGAACTACTCATTGTTACTCTCTCCACCTCAACCATTTCATAAGTCACCTTTTCGGAATTCTTTTTCCCGAGGAACCACCACAAAGACAAACTCACCAAAGCAATGAGAACAATGGTGACAAGAACTTTTGTGACATTTGACGATTTCATATACCTCTTTTTTTATTAATATTACTTATACTAATTTATAGTAAAGGCTCTCCTGCATATAACCGCAACATGTTGATATTATAGACAGCCAAGTACTTTGCCTTAAGGAACTCCTCCTTAGCAGAAAGGAGCAAATCTCGTTGGGCAAGCAGATCTGTCGGATTTTTAAGTCCCACTTCATATTGTTGCTCGACAAGATTGTAGGAAGTACGTGCAGCGGAAAGCTTCTCTTTTGCTGCCAGATAACTCAACTGAGCCTTTTGTGCATCCAGCCAATAATTCTCAATCGTCCACAAAAGATTGTTTCGAGAATCCTCCAGATTCAATCTGCTATTCTCCAGATTCAGTTTTGCCCGTTCCAATGCCGACTTGTTCTGACGTCCACTGAGCAAAGGGAGGTTGAAAGTCAGGCCCACAGAATTACTCCAATTATCCTTAAGTTGTTCACTCACACTCTGTGATGCCCTTGCCTCGTTAGCCGTACTGATTCCTGCTCCGACAGAAAGTGTTGGATAAAAGCCTGCACGTGCCACCTTAACAGAGGACTCTGCATTATATATTGCCAATTCGCTTGATTTGATCTCAGGACGATGTAATAATGCCAGACGATAAACATCCTTACATTCTGGTAAAGGAGAGAGTATCACTTTTTCATCATAATCCATCCCAGAGATAAAGAAATCATAATCCGGCTCAACATTTATCAACTGACATAATTCCAAGCGGTGGCTTCTAACCGCATTACGAGCTGAGATCAGAGTGTATTGTTGCGATGCATATTGTGATTGCATTTGGGCATATTCACTAACAGCAATTTGCCCTGCCTCGTACAAAATACGAGAACGCTCCATCTGTTTTGCGACAGTCTGTAACGAACTGTCATTCGTTAAGACATTTTCATCTCCATAAAGAATATCTATATACGTCCGCATGATATTCTCTATCAGTGTATTCTCACTCTGCTGCAAATTCAAATCTGCGACCCTCTTTTCGCGTTTGGCAATATCGATGTTAGATTGCCGTCCAGCATCGAAAAGCGTCCAATTAGCAGTCAGGTCATAACTTCCATTATAGTGATGGGAAGGATCGCCATACGGTCTGTTTGAATATCGTTGTGATGAACCTACTGACAAAGAAGGGAAATAAGCAGCTTGCGCTGATCTTTCATTAACAGAGGCGATATTCTGGGAAATGCGTCTTTGTCTGATTTCAACATTGTGAGACAGAGCATAGTCAATACATGATTGCAATGTCCAAACATCACGTTCTCCCTGAGCTGTCACCATATTACAAAGAAACAGCTCCACCGCCAATAAAACCAAAATCCTATCGCATTGTTTCCGAATTCCAGCTTGTATGATCTTCCTCATTCCTTTACCTATAAATTAATGCATCCTTACTATATTTTGTAGCTCACTTCCTCTTCTCCGCAAAAATAGATTTTTTTCTAAAAAAATGAGAGAGTTGACATTTACAACTCCCTCATTTTTCTGCTGTTATTCTAAATTCTATCTTCTCATCCCGTCGTGCTTGGTTTCGGTTCTTCTCCTGAGCAGAGATCATGAGAATTCTGCCACGAGCGACCTACATTATCTTCTATAGGTAAGAAAGACAGATTAGGCGTCCTTAAAGATTTCCTTGATTCCACCTATACTTCCCATCAGGTTAGTTGCCTCATAAGGAAGATAAACCGTTTTTGCCTGAGAACCTTTCGAAAGCTGTTCCATCATTGCGATGTACTTCTGTGCCAGAAGGTAGCTTGCCGGGTTTGTCTTTCCACCCAAAGCCTCTGCTATCTTCTCGATAGCCACAGCCTCTGCTTCTGCTTTTCTAATACGTGCCTGAGCTTCTCCTTCTGCCTTAAGAATTGCCGTTTGCTTAGCAGCTTCTGCCTTATTGATAAGCGAAGTTTTCTCTCCCTCTGACTGAAGAATTGCTGCGGACTTTTCTCCTTCACTTGTCAAGATTGTAGCACGTTTATTTCTTTCTGCCTGCATCTGTTTCTCCATAGCCTGTAATACGCTTTCAGGAGGGGTAATGTCTTGCAGTTCTACACGATTCACCTTGATGCCCCATTTATTGGTGGCATCGTCTAAGACAGCACGGAGTTTCGTATTGATCGTATCGCGAGACGTAAGTGTCTGATCCAGTTCCAATTCACCAATGATATTACGTAAAGTTGTCTGGGTTAATTTCTCAATGGCCATTGGCAGATTGCTGATCTCATAGACAGATTTGAACGGATCTACAATCTGGAAGTACAACAAAGCGTTGATCTGCGTTTGAACATTGTCTTTCGTGATTACGTTCTGTTTGTCAAAATCATACACCTGTTCACGTAGATCAATAAGAGACGTCGAAACATAGCGACCACGCACAAGCGAAACGACGCTTTTTGCCTTATCAATAAACGGTACGATGATGTTCACTCCAGGAGAAAGAGTAGCATGGTACTTTCCCAAACGCTCAATAATGCGCGTCTCAGACTGAGGAATAATCACAAGGGACTTTGCAATCAGAATGATTGCAAGCAAAACCAAAATAAGTACAGGTACCATTGTTGCAAAAATTTAAGGTTAAACTATAATGTCGTTTATATGTTCTTTTTCAACAGGCCTTATTGAGCCATGTCTTATTCTAAAAAGTTCAACATCAACTCATGTGGTTAAAAAAGGGTTAAGCCACTTTCTCAACGGTGACAATAATACTGTCACGTGAGAGGATTCGTACTCGAGTTCCCTTTTCAATACGCATAGCATCCTGACTTTGCGCTTTCCAATCATCACCATCCAGTTTGACTCTTCCAAATCCATTCAGTTCGATAGTCTCACTGACTTCTCCCACTCGACCTATGATTGCATCCGCATTCGAAACTTTCTGTTCACTCTTACGATAAAAATACTTGACAGCAACCGGTCGAATGACGAGCAAAGAAAGTACGGAAAAAACAGCGAATATTGCCAACTGTCCATAAAAAGAGATTCCGAATAAAACGGCAATCATTGAAACAAGAGCCCCAAGAGAGAAACAGACAATAAAAAACCCACCAGAGAAGAGTTCCATAACCAGGAACAATAACGTCATAGCAAGCCAAAAATGGAAAAGATGTGTAATTATGAAAGAAGTCATGTTGCCTTATTTTTCTCAAAGATAAGCTATTTCTACTGAGAAATGCAAATTCTTCAAAAAAACTATCTAAAATTTTCCGTTATAAATATGCTTAAGGTATTCTATCTCCTTATTTTACCCGGATTTTCTGGCCAATCTGTAAACTTGAATTCCTGCTACCGTTCAACTGTTGCAATTCCCGTACAGAGGTTCGGTACTTCTGAGCTATCGAATAATAGGTTTCTCCCTTCTGGACCGTATGATATGCTGCTGTACTCTTCTTTCCTATCGGCGACGTTTTCTGCTCTCCAAGACGAACTTTCAACCTCTGTCCAGGTCGAATTGCCGTTGTTGTCAAGCCGTTCCATTCTTCCAATTGAGTTATTGAGCATCCGTACCTCTGGGAGATAGAGTATAGTGTTTCACCCACTTTTACGATGTGAGTTTCAGTCTGGTCAAAAGAAGGAGTCCGCGGCTTTTCTTCCCTGGCGGAAACTTCGCTGCTTTCAGTACTTGTTCCTTTTTCAATGGATTTAGCTGTTGAAAATTCCATTCCCTTTTCGCTATCCTGGAAAGACCGCTGTAAGCTTTGCCTGTTCTGACTATAATCCTGAGATCCTGCAGGAATATCCTTCGGAACAGAATCAAGACTCTCCGACGTAACAGTCGTTTCTCCTGAAGAAGAAATAACGTAAGTTGTCACTGTTTGTCTTCGTTTTGCAGGAGGAGGATTCTCCGACTGACGATCTGAAGGCAACGACGTCATAAACTGATCTTTCTTAGCGTCGTAAACCACTTCGTAATCATCCTTCGTCGATTCTTTGGATGCTTGTTTCGTAACAGAATCAGAGCGACCCCCCCCATGTCGAATCTTCAGAGAACGCCCCACATAAAGTCGTGAAGAAGAGAGATTGTTCCACTGTTTAAGCTCCTCAACCGTGCAGCCGTATTGTCTGGCAATACTACTCAGAGTTTCTCCTTTACGTACTTTGTGTGTTCCGTAATTATCCAACTCTTTGTCAGAAGTCTTTTGTCTGCCAAGAGCAGAAGGGATTTCCTCGTCAGATGTGTCAAACTCACCACCATCATCCTGTGAATTCAATTCCATCATCGTAGATTTGAAAAAATCATCATCCAATTCCGAACGATTAAATCCGTTCGAACCAGTCTCACCAATCAGACGACGTGCCGTGACATAACGCGCAGCGTAGTATCGCTGAGCACTATTGTCAATAGAAATACCTTTGGAACATGCGGCATGAATAAAATCGAAGGTTCCGTCTCCATTATTACGCACTACGATACCCACATGACCCACATGGCCAGAACCTACCCGACTTCCATTAAAGAACACCAAATCGCCTGGTTGCCATTCCGAATGCATCACCGGCATTCCATAATTGGTCTGTCCGGCAGAACTGTGCACTAAATTATATCCAAGATGGCGATAACAATACGATGTAAAACCAGAGCAGTCAAAAGAATAAGGTCCCGTTGCGCCTCCCCGATAAGGACGTCCTAAATAATGGTGAGCATAAATCAGCAGAGAATCCACACTTCGGTCATCAGAATAGACCCCATGGTAAGCCGGCTTTCTGTCCTTCTTTTCGTCCTTTACTTGCTGAACCGATGAGTGTTGAACCTGCTCCTTTTCATGCTTCTTACGCGTACCAAACCATGCATAACTCTGTCCTGCAACAAACAAGAGAATTAAGAGAAGTCCTATTCGATATAGATTTGACACAACAAATGGTTTTTATGGGGTTTTACTGAGTACGTTATCGTTTCGCCAGGCCTTTTATCGTCTGACCCTACTGGAAAAAAGAACTTATTTCTCGTCCAAACGCGTTGTTTTCGCCCTTTCGCGATGAGCAAACTGCGGAATAGGAGTAGGAGGAATGTAATTGATATCACTCTCGGGGGTCAGCTTTTCTTCCTTGCGTCGATAATAATAGACCAAACCATATTTCTGGCACTCCATCAGACGTTTGTATGGTGGCAACATTGCAAAATGAGCCTCAACCTCGTTCCAAATCCGGAGAATGATAGCGTCTCCTTCTTTTCGCTTATCTGCCACACGTTGCAAATAGCGAGCCGTGCTCTGCTGATATATTTTCTGAGAGATCTTGTAATCCTTAAACTCCTCGTAGTGCACTTGAACCTTAGCAATACCAGGGTTATACATTGGAGCACCACCATTACGCATACGCTCGGTTTCCCCATCTATGAGAATCTGTCCCCACTTCAGGATGGCCGCTTCTGTCGAAAGATCTGGAACTGTAAAATCATCCGGTTTCAAATGGTAGAATACCTTATGTTCTCTCTTGATATCCTTACGCAGAACCGCAAGGTTCAGCACTTGAATAAAATGAGAAATATACAATCTAGCCACATGCGACTCATGTTGGTAGTTCTTATTCGCTGAAACTTGAGCGTCCAGAGCCTGTTGATACTGTGCCAGAGCTTTCTCAAAATCAGACAAATAGTTCTTGGCCTCATTGATCAGCGGATACGGTAACCGGAAATCACCGGCATCAATACGGGATTCGTTCTCCATGATAGCATTACGCAGGGCCCTTACGCGTGCCTGATCTGTGTTGGGTAATCTTCTGTAAGGCATAAGTATAAAATTGTTGTTCCGATCAATGAATACATGCAATCGCTGTTCGAGGAAACGAAACGGAAAACCACCTTGTCATCCCATCACAGGGTCATGGCAAAGCATAATCCGGCTTCCTGCGAACAAAAGGAATTGGCAAGAGCCTATCCTTCCCTCGATCACAGAGTCCTGTTCATTAATCTTTGGGCGAGAGAAGCAAGCTGCGAGGTGCGTTCTGAGCGATGTAGCTCGTCAAGGAGTTGGAGCGCCTTGTCGAGGTATTGGTCCATCCGCTGTTCGGTCAGAAATTTGACACCAGTCGCATCATATAAGGCCGTCACGGCAGCAATCTTCTCTTGCGGATTATAATCCGTTGCTGCCAGCCAGTGATTCAATTCGTTACGTTGCTGAAGATCAGCATAGCGCAAAGCATTGATCAATAAAAAAGTTTTCTTATTACAGAGGATATCTCCTCCAATCTGTTTTCCAAAAGTTTTTGCATCACCATACACATCCAAGAGATCATCCTTTAATTGGAACGCCAAGCCGATGTTAATGCCGAAATCATACAATCGGGAAGCGTCCTGATCATTTGCACCTCCGATTATGGCACCAATCTTCAACGCACCGGCCAGCAAGACAGCTGTTTTCAGCCGGATCATCTTCAGATATTCCTTCTCCGTAACATCGTTTCGATGTTCGAATTCCATATCATATTGTTGTCCTTCGCAGACTTCCAAAGCAGTCTGCGTAAAAACAGTCAAAGAGCGAGACAATTTATCTTCCGGCATCTTGGCAAAGAATTCGTACGCCTTTACAAGCATTGCATCGCCAGATAAGATTGCCACGTTTTCGTTCCATTTATTGTGGACAGTCGGTTTCCCCCTACGAATGGGAGCCTTGTCCATCACATCATCGTGCAACAGGGTAAAATTATGAAACACCTCAACTGCCAAAGCCGGCATCAAAGCACCTTCCACCTCTTCACAAAAGACATTGCATGCCATCAGGGTCAAGAGTGGCCGGAGGCGCTTTCCTCCCAAAGACAACACATACTCGACTGGAGCGTACAAGTCTTTTGGTTCTTTCGTCCAATCCATCTGGCTCATGCGAGTTGCCACCAGTTCTTGTATTTCCGCAGTCGTCAACATATACGTTCAGTTAGTCGTCCTAAAAATTTCTTAGTCATCTTAAAGACACGGTCTATCAATCAAACCTATCCTCCTCACGATTAGGAACTCACGAAAGTAAACAAAAAAAACTTTTTTGCGAAAACTATTTATCGACAATCCGCCTCTCCCCCTCTTCGCAATCCCCAACAGAAAAGCGAAGGACACCATTTCTTAAAAAAACAAAAATTCTTCGACACGTCTATAATGACGTTCTGTCAGCACAAAAAAACTCATATGACGAGTTAAAAAGACAAAAAGTAATTCACTGCGGAAACAAAAACTGGCACCATTTTTGGGAAAGTCAAGGAGAATCTTCTATTTTTGTGAAACAAAAAAACTACAGACCATGAGAATCTTCGCAACACCTATTCGGCTCTCAATACTGCTTGCTGCTATTATCATTTCCGTCAATACACATGCCGGCATGGTAGCAATCACCATCAACACCGATATGGAAACCGCCATCCTACGTCATGAAAAAGCCGGTGCCGTAGTACAGGTCATTCCATGTCAGGACGAGAACTACCCAACCACCATCCGCGCAAAATACAAGGACAAATCCGGAACTTTTCTTGTGACAGACGTTATTGCAAGTGGAGAAAACAATGTCAGCAAACAGGTAATTGTCTGCAAAAACGCAGATGCACTGCGAGGCCTTGCCACATGGTTCAACCAACAAGACAATTATTCGTTTGTTTCCGCAGACAAATGGAAAACCGAGGTAGATGGAGAATCTGTCGTTGTGTACTTTGAACCTGTTGACCTATATGGCGAAGGTATTATTATCGAGAAAGAACGATTCAAATAAGCAAAGACACACCATGTTCTTTTCCATCCCATTACCTGCAAAACCGGTGATGGGATTATTTATTTCCCATAGAGATGCCACACAAAAATGACAGATGAACAGAGAAAGCATATATTATCTATACTTTAACTATATTATATCTATGCTTTAACTATACTATATCTATGCTTTATGTATGCTTTAACTGTGCTTTGGCAGTGCTATGAATATGAAGAAGTAGAGGAAAAGGAATGGCGGAGCAACAGCGAACAGGAATCGGGGGCGGCAGGAGAGGAAAAGAAAAGGCAGAGACGTAGGGAAAGTTGAGGCAGAAAGAAAGGAATGGAAAGTGGCAAGAAAAGAAATGAAAGCAGGATGGGACGATGAGAAGTGAAAGACTGGGCTTATAGCCGCCGCATTCTTAGTAACAACCATCCTCTTTAGGATTTTTCTCCCTTACGACTGCGGCAGGTTCTTGAAATTCCTGCTCACAGATGTGACGTGGTACGGCTTTAACGTCTGTATCATAATAATCATAGTGGAACTGGCAATAAACAAAATAGACAGACTTTTAACAACCGTTTATATAGACAACTTATTCAGTTAAGACGCTCACTCTCTAATTAAGGCAAGGATATGGAAAAATGGGTTTTATTCATTGTCGGTGCACTGACAGGAACCGTCCTCACGATAGGGGGCCTGTTCTATTACCACACGTCTGGAGAATTCAACACAGGCGAGGCGAGAAAGGATTCGACACTAAGCATGCAGAAACTGCCGCGCGGTGCCATCGTATTTGAGAAACCAGAACGAGCCTTTGAGGAGGAAACACTAAAAGTATCACGTACTGTTGCGAACCACACTGCACTCGTCACTGGAAAAGAAAAGGGGCAGGAATATCTGCTGACAAATGACGAGTCAAAATTCTATTACGATAATGAAATCATTATTGTCCCAAGAGAAAAAATGCTGCAACAAATCGGTGTATATCATGGCAGTATCAGCACTGTGCCTATCGTAAGAATCACAGGGAAAGACACTTCCTCAAGGATACAACAAAACGAAATCCTCAAGTAATAATCTTTTCCTCGTTCCACCTTCACACGAAAAGGCGTTAAAAGTTATCAGCAAGCGAAAAGTCCAGTTGTTTTTTCTCAAGATTAGTTTTGCTGACACGCACGGTGATCGGGTCGCCCAGTTGGAACTTGCGATGACGACGTTTGCCGACGAGACAATAATTTTTCTCATCCAAGACGTAATAATCGTCGCCTAATTCCCGTACAGGAATCATTCCCTCGCACTTATTCTCGTTGATTTCGACATACACTCCCCATTCTGTAATACCCGAAATGACTCCGTCAAATACTCGTCCTATCTGGCCGGACATAAATTCCACCTGCTTGTATTTAATAGATGCACGCTCTGCGCTAGCAGCCAACTGTTCCATGGCTGAACAATGATCACAAAGTTCCTCGTATTCATTCGCACTTACCGACTTTCCTCCCTGCAAATAACGCTCGAGCAGACGATGAACCATCATATCAGGATAGCGGCGGATAGGAGAAGTGAAATGGGTGTAGAAGTCAAATGCCAACCCATAGTGACCTATGTTTGTGGTCGTATAAATTGCTTTTGCCATTGAACGCACTGCAACACTTTGGACCAAATTCGCTTCCGGTTTGCCGTCAACCTGAGCAAGCAAATCATTAAGAGAGCCTGATATGTCTGACGCTTTCCCTGTTGTCTTCAGACGATATCCAAACTTCCGCACAAAATCCGAAAAGGTCTTAAACTTCTGCGGGTCAGGAGAGTCATGCACACGATAGACAAAGGTTTTTGCCTTTTGTCCCTTGCCCGGTTTGCCGATATGAGTTGCCACCGTACGATTAGCAAGAAGCATGAACTCCTCAATGAGTTTGTTTGCATCCTTTGATTCCTTAAAATAAACGGAAAGAGGTTTTCCTTTTTCATCTATTTCGAAACGGACTTCCGAACTCTCAAAAGAAATAGCGCCGTTACGAAAACGTCTTTCGCGCAGTTTTTTTGCGAGAGTATCTAGTTGCAGGATTTCGTGTCTCATATCCCCCTCTGCTCCTTCAATAATTTCCTGCGCCTCTTCGTAAGCGAACCGACGGTCAGAACGAATGACGGTGCGACAGATCTCGTATTGCTGCACATTTGCCTCATCATCCAATTCGAAAACCACAGAGAATGCCAACTTCTCTTCGTTCGGCCGCAAAGAACAAAGTTCGTTGCAGAGATGTTCGGGCAACATAGGAATCGTACGATCCACGAGATAGACAGACGTAGCACGTCGCTGAGCCTCTTCATCAATAGGAGATCCTGGCGTCACATAATGTGTCACGTCGGCAATATGCACACCCACTTCCCAATGTCCATTATCCAGTCTTTGGATGGAGAGAGCATCATCGAAATCCTTTGCATCCCGAGGGTCGATAGTAAAAGTCGGCACAGAACGCATATCCCGACGTTTTGAGAACTCCTCTGGCGTAAGATCATCTTTGATTCGGTCCGCCGCCAATTCCAAAGCTTCCGGATATTTATAAGGGAGCCCAAATTCCGCCAGGATGGCATGCATCTCCGTATTGTTGTCACCTACGTTTCCGAGAATATCTACGACTTCTCCTATGGGATTTCGGTCACTAATGCCCCACTCTACAATACGAACAATGGCCTTTTGTCCATCCTTTCCACCGTGAAGATTATCTACAGGGATGAAAATGTCGTTAGTCAGAATCTTGTTATCAACACGCAAGAAAGCATAGTTACGTGCGACCTGCAATACTCCGACAAAAGTATCCTGAGCGCGTTTGAGAATCTCTACTACTTCTCCCTCCGGTTCATGTCCGGGAGGCAACGCATAAAGGAAAACGCGCACTCGGTCATTGTTGAGAGCATGGCGCAATCTTCGTTCAGCAATGAATACAGGACTGCCACCATCATCGGGCAGAAGGTATGTTTTCCCGTTGGAACGACGATCAACAACTCCTTCGATGTATCCACTTCTGACATTTAGTTTAAAGCGATTCGGTTCAACCTCGTCTACCACTTCCTGCAGGACCAATCCATCCAAAACGGAAGCCAGCAACTGCCGTTCTCCAGTAGTATGCAAAGCCAGCGCCGAAGCCAGTTGGCGGGGATTGAAAATCTTCTTGGGGTTTTCCTGCAGGACATCCATCAGACTCTGTGTCAACTGTTTTTTATTTAGTCGCTTTGCATTCTTCGTCTTCTGGAAGTTTACCGGACGGACGGAATGAGATCTGTCCGCACTGCGTTTCGTATCTTTTCGTTTCATAATGCCCTGTTTTCTTATCAAGTTAAAACCTTATTATTCATGTATGATGTGGTTTTACAAATATAGGAATAAAGAGAAGCGAACTCCAACAGAAAACCCTTTTTTCGTCATGACGGCATCCCAGTGTTATTTCCCCAGTTTTTCGCTAGATCTGAATAGCGTTTTTTCTTTTGTAAAACGAAATAAAAGAAGTATATTTGCTTGCTAAAAATCAAATTTTTGAACGAAATATTCGAAATCATGAGCGAAGAGAAGAAGGAGCAGGAATACGGAGCCAACAGCATTCAAGTCTTAGAGGGTCTAGAAGCCGTACGCAAACGCCCTGCGATGTATATTGGCGACATTGGCATTAAGGGACTTCATCATTTGGTTTCAGAAGTAGTGGATAATTCCATAGATGAAGCCATGGCTGGTTTCTGCAAGAATATCTCCGTAACAATTAATCCCGATAATTCCATTACCGTATCCGATGACGGACGAGGCATTCCGGTTGGCATGCATGAAAAAGAAAAGCGTTCGGCTCTGGAGGTTGTCATGACAGTATTGCATGCCGGAGGAAAATTCAACAAGAACAGTTACAAGGTCAGTGGCGGTCTTCATGGTGTCGGTGTTTCATGCGTCAATGCGCTCTCGGACCACATGCGTGTAGAAGTATGCCGAGACGGGAAACGATGGATGCAGGAATATTCAAAAGGAACGCCTCTATCCCCTGTAACAGAAATCGGGACTGCCGACCACACTGGAACAACGGTCACCTTCCATCCAGACCGCACCATTTTCAAAGACTATGTCTACCATTATGACCAGCTAGCAAGTCGTCTGCGAGAATTGGCCTATCTTAATGCCGGCATCCGGATCAAGCTAACAGACCTGAGAGACGGCCAGGAGAATGAACAGGAGACGAATGAGAGCAAGACGGGCAAAAAAGAAGAGGAATTTTTCTCAACTAACGGACTGAGTGAATTCGTTGCCTATATAGACGAAAACAGAGAACGATTGATTCCTCAGGTTATCCACATCAACACAGACAAATACGGAACACCAGTTGAAGTGGCTATGATATATAACACGTCATACAGCGAGAACCTGCATTCCTTTGTCAACAACATCAACACCATTGAACACGGAACGCACGTGGCAGGTTTCCGAACAGCACTGACACGTACCCTAAAGAAATATGCTGACGACCATAAAATGCTTGAGAAAGCCAAGGTTGAAATCAGTGGCGATGACTTCCGCGAAGGCTTGACCGCCGTTATTTCCGTAAAAGTGGCAGAGCCACAATTCGAAGGGCAGACAAAAACAAAACTTGGGAATGACGAGGTCAAGGGAATAGTAGATAAGGCGGTCGGTGAGGCCTTGACAAACTATCTCGAAGAGCACCCAACCGAGGCCAAAAGAATTGTCGAGAAAGTCGTATTGGCAGCCTCTGCACGTCTGGCAGCACGGAAAGCACGCGAAAGCATACAGAGAAAGTCACCGCTCTCAGGAGGAGGACTTCCAGGAAAACTTGCAGACTGCACAACAAAGGATCCAGCAGAAGCCGAGATTTTCCTTGTGGAGGGAGATTCGGCAGGCGGAACCGCCAAGCAAGGTCGTGACCGAATGTTCCAAGCCATTCTGCCTTTACGCGGTAAGATCCTAAATGTAGAGAAAGCCCTTCAGCATAAAGTATTAGAGAGCGAACAGATTCGCAACATATACACCGCTTTGGGCGTAACCATCGGAACAGAAGAAGACTCGATGGCGCTAAACGACTCCAAATTACGTTATCACAAGATAATCGTCATGACCGATGCCGATGTGGACGGAAGCCACATAGCCACACTTATCATGACGTTCTTCTTTCGCCATATGAAGGACCTGATTGAAAAGGGGTACCTCTATATTGCCACTCCACCGCTGTATCTCTGCAAGAAAGGCAACAAACAAGAATACTGCTGGACAGAAGAGCAACGGATGTCATTCATTGAACAGAACGGAGATGGTTCGACCGTTCAGAGATACAAGGGTCTGGGAGAAATGAACAAAGAACAGTTGTGGGAGACGACAATGAATCCAGAGAATCGGACTTTAAAACAAGTAACTATTGAAGATGCCGCATCTGCAGACCGCATTTTCTCGATGTTGATGGGAGATGATGTCGAACCGAGACGAGTATTCATTGAGGAAAATGCCCGATACGCAAATATTGATGCCTAATAAGGTTACATACCATTATCGATATTATATTCATTACTAATACTTAAAACACAATGAATCTATTCTTCAAAAAACTCTTCGGAAAGCTTACGAAGACGGAAAAATTCGAGAAGGAGGAAGGACGCCTGCTAGCCGCATACAAGAGGTATTGCGACGTACAGACATCAGCAGAACTAAAGGAGTACACAGAACTCTTTCACATCGTAAAATCCGCAGCATTCCAAGAGAAGAAAAAGACATTGCAAAATCGCAAATTCTCCGACACAGAAGAATATCGCGATGCTCGCAAGTACGAAAAACTTGAGAACAATGCCGACGTAAAGCAATATTTTCAAACGTTGGTCAGTCCATCACTCAAGGAATACCTTGAATTTAAAAAGACTCCTGATTATGAAAAACTCGGGGATCCCAACATCTGGAAAACAGATGAACGGCTGAGCCAATTCAAGGCATATGAAAAGTCAGCAGAATTTAAAAATTTCGAACGATTGAACGGCTCATATATCATCAAAGAATATGAGAAACTTCGTAATATTGTTACAACTGATGAATTCAAACAGAGAAAGGCTTTCTGGGAAAATAAAGATCGATGGAAAACCACAGAAGAGTACAAGCAGGAACAAAGATTCTATGAGCTCCAACGTACGGAAAGCATTTTATTCTATGAAAAAACAAACCCTAAAGAGTTCCAAAAACTAGACGAGTGGAAACTAACTTTTGAGGATACGTTTGATGGTAATACACTATCCAATCAATGGAGTCAAGGCAACTATCACAGAGCACAGTCTCTTAAACGAATCTACTCATTAGCAAACGAAAAACAAGCCACCACAGATGGGTCCAACGTACAGGTAACGAACAGCACGATGAATATCAATACGTTATCTGAACGCGTTAAGGGGCTTACATGGGATCCATCAAAAGGCTTTTTCAGTAAAGAATTCGCATTTACGTCAGGCGCCGTGAATACCGGAGACTTTTTCCAACAACGTTACGGGAAAATACAGGCAAAGATTCGCATTGTAAACAAGAAAAGTGATGTAAGCCATGCCTTTTGGCTCGGTACAGACGGAAAACTACCGCACATCAACATTTTCGCCTATAACGGAAAAGAAATCAGTGTTGGTCTCTGCACCTTACAAGGTAACGAAGTAAAAAAAGACCGCGATGTAATAAAAGGCATCTCTGCTGAGAACTATTACGTCTATACTTTGGAATGGACTCCGCAGGAAATCGTCTGGAAAGTCAACAATATTACAGTAAAGAAAGTCAAGAATAACATATCAAGCGCAATGTATTTGGCTTTCAATTCCTTCATCGGTCCAAACAATGAAGGAGGAAATGCCACAATGCAAGTTGAGTGGGTAAAAGCATATCTCCCTAAATCCATGGTAACAATCAAACACTAAATTTCTGACTGAGAAGACCGAGGTATGACAAACGAGGAAATCCGACAGTTACTACAGGACGAGGCGAAAGCCGTTCTTTCGCTTCCCATTACAGATCAATATCAAAAAGCTATTGATCTGATTGTAGAACAAGTCAACCATAAGGGGGGGAAACTCGTAGCGAGCGGAATGGGCAAAGCAGGACAGATAGCCATGAACATTTCCACCACTTTCAGTTCCACCGGAACGCCTTCTGTATTTCTACACCCCAGCGAAGCCCAACATGGAGATCTTGGCCTACTTCAAAAAAACGACATACTACTTGTTGTTTCCAACTCGGGAAAGACACGTGAAATAATCGAGTTAATACAATTGGCACGTGGATTGAAACCAGATATTAAATTTATTCTGATCACAGGTAACCCGAATGGCGAATTGGTAAAAGATGCCGATGCAGTACTCCTTACCGGCAATCCTCCCGAAGTCTGTGCGTTAGGACTTGCCCCAACAACATCAACAACCATGATGACAGTCATAGGAGACATCCTTGTTGTCGGGACAATGAAACAAATTCATTTTTCTTATGAAGAGTATGCCAAACGTCACCACGGAGGGTATCTTGGGCAAAAGTCAAGGGAGAATAGTCAGAAATAAATCGGACAAAACCTATTAAAAACAAGAGTCAGGCTGATCAGGGAAATGATCAGCCTGTTTTATTTATTTCGAGTTCTTCGTTTCTATCCCTTTCTGAAAAATCTGTTCATATGCGCCTGAAGTAGCAAGTAATTCGATTGCCTTTTGATAGATTTCGGAGTACTCGTTATGGACACGATAAAAACCTTCTTCTCCATATAATCTTCTCGCAAAAAGGGACTTAAGATTATTTTCAATCAAACGTCGAGAACGAAGAAACGAATATTCGTCATATTTCAGTTCCTCTTGTTCTCCTGCCTCAACAAGGCCTTTGAGAATATCATCTGGAATCACAAAATCTCTTAAAAAGTCAGAAACAAGAGGGTATTTACTTTTCCATATCTTTTCATTCTTATCTACAATCTGCGCTGAATATGATTGAAGGATGCCTCCACCAATCAATTTAGAAAGATAGACGGAAGTTTCTGAAGTGTCAATAGGGACATAATAATCCGGCATTATACCGCCTCCTCCATAGACGATCCGACCCATCTTCAATGTTTTATATTTCAAGGAATCTGGGAAATGAATACTGTCAGCTGAAGTGAGTTCACCTCGATTATAACGATCAATGGCGTCCTGTTTGTATTTCTGCAGTCCCTCTTTATACGGACGTTGAATGCAACGCCCTGACGGTATATAGTATCGGGCAACAGTCAATCTCATCTCTGCTCCATCACTCAAAGGAATCGGCTGCTGAACCAACCCTTTCCCAAAAGTACGGCGTCCTACAATGACTGCTCTGTCAAGATCCTGCATTGAACCCGCAAGAATTTCGGCAGCAGAAGCTGTGGACCCATCCACCAAAAAAACGATGCGACCTTTTGTAAACATGCCCCCGTGGCTTGCCGAATAGGTCTTAGATATGTGTCTTCCTTTTGTAATAAGTACATTCGTGTTTTCGTCAATGAAATCATCGGCAATATCTATCGCTTGATTCAGATAACCTCCACCATTAGATTCAAGGTCAAAAACAAGATCTGTCATACCCTCCCTTTGAAGTTTTCTCATGGCCTGTTTGAACTCCTCGTATGTTGTTTCTGAAAAACGAACTAATTTAATATACCCTACTGTAGGAGAAACCATAAACGAAGCCGCCACACTATAAAGAGGAATCTTATCACGAACAATACGGAAAGTAAGCAATTCACGCTGTCCGCTTCGCTTAACCCTAACCGTAACTGCGGTTCCTTTCTTCCCTCTCAGCCGTTTCATTACATCAACAGAACTCATCTTTACACCCGCAATTATCGAGTCATCGACCATCACTATACGGTCTCCGGCAAGGAGTCCCACTCTCTCTGACGGACCTCCAGGGATGACAGCCTCAACATGCAAGGTATCCTTAAGCATAATAAACTGTACACCTATTCCCTCAAAATTACCGACCAAAGGCTCATTGGCCTTTGCCTTCTCATCCCTATTAATATAAACTGAATGAGGGTCAAGATTTTCGAGCATTCCGATGATGGCATTTTCCGTCATCTTGTCTTCGTTTACAGTGTCAACATACATGCCGATAATCTTACCCCTTGCTTCCCAGAAACGCTGCAATTGTCGTGCGTCAGACGTACGGTCGGACCAAACATATACACTAATCAGCAAGAATAATAATACCGCTAATTTCCTTTTCATTCTCCTATCTATTTCTTTCCTACCGGATGGGATTCTTTATAGATTTACTTGCAGAGATCCAAGACAGTACGGGAACCTTCCGTATTTAACTTGACGTAAGAACCGAAAACCTCCCCTTTATTACGGTGCAGGTTAGTGTTAACCTTATCCAGGTCTAAAGGTTCACTTGTTAATTCGCTCAAAGTCGTAGGAAGTCCAATGCTATGAAAGAAGATTTTTAATCGTTCAATCCCCTCTCTCGCCATAGCACCAGGATCGGCTGACGAACGAACACCCCACACACGTTCTGCCATTTGCGCAATTTTCTCAGGATTGGTCCGCGCAGCAAATGACAGCCATGCCGGATAGACTACAGAAAGACCAGCTCCATGAGCAATATTAGACTGTATTGCACTTAATTCATGTTCAATAAAATGCGACCCCCAATCCTCTTCACGCCCTACTCCACACATTCCGATATGCGCCTGTGTTCCTGCCCACATGATATTAGCACGAGCTCCGTAATCTTTCGGATTATTCATGACACGAGGTGCCATTTCTATAATAGAAAGTAACAGAGCCTCACAAAGACGATCTGTCAGACTCACGTCTTTCGTGTTTGAAAAATATCGTTCCATGATATGTGCCATCATATCAGAAATACCACAGGCCGTCTGGAAAGGTGGGAGAGTTATCGTCAACTCTGGATTCATAATAGAAAAAACGGGTCTCAACAATTCTGGCTGCCGTATTGAAAGCTTTTGTTGTGCCTGTTCATCCGTAATAACAGAGTTCCCTGATCCTTCACTTCCAGCAGCGGGGATAGTCAAGACATCCGCCACCTTTAATGCTTTTGTTGGAGTGGATTTTCCAATGTAAAAGTCCCAAAAATCACCGTCGTAATAGTAACCTACCGCAATTGCCTTGGCAGTGTCAATAACCGAACCTCCTCCCAAAGCCAAAAGTAGATCAGGATGTTCCTGTCGAGCCAAAGAAATTCCCTCACGAACTTTTAACGTCTCAGGATTGGCTTGCACCCCAGACAACTCAACATACGACAAATGTTCCTCGTCCAATACCTGTTTCACACGGTCCAACAAGCCACTTCGGACGGCAGAACCTTTGCCATAGACAATCATCACCTTATGAGCACCATACTTAACGGCCAGTTTCCCCGTTTGGTTTTCCGCCCCACGTCCAAAAACGAATTCAGTGGGGCTATAATAACTAAAATTTTCCATCTTGTTTTATGAATTATATATGATGTAAAGATACTAATTATATCGTATGTCTATTCCCGTCTGAAAAAAGAGCCATATCTTCCTTCTCCTCCATCCTCCTCCGCATCACTGAACTGTCAAATAAACCGCAGTTCTCTGCCAGAATTCCGTCGTCAGATCCGGAAGTTTTCTCAAATCATCAAGAGAAGAAACATGTCCGTGATTCCTTCTATATTCAAAAATGGATTGTGCTTGTCTGTATGAAATATAAGGGTGACGACACATCTGTTCAACGGATGCCCTATTAACATTGATTCGACGCACTTGTGATGAATCCACAATCATACGAGAGCGCAAATATTCTACATAGTGTTTATTTGCCCAAGGGATAGCCTCATAAAGTTGTTCTGATGAAACATACCCTCCCAGGGTTTCCCCATAGTAAACTATCTGACGAGCCACCACTGGCTTCATAATTTTCTGTAACGAAAGTGTGTCCAGCTTATTCAGTTCTATTCGGGTTGAGACCTCTTTTTTTTGATTCTCAATCTTTTCCGTTTCATCCTTTGTCAGTGAGTTTGATGAAATCACAATATAAGGGCGAAGAGAGGCAAACGAAGTAGAAGATAACCCATAAATTCTCGAAAAATCTTCTGCCTTGCGAAAACGACCTCCTTTCTGCCGATATAGCATCACATTATGCGCCTGCCATGGGAGGAGCCCTAAACGAATAAACGAAGCAGAATCCAATTTGTTCGGGTCAAACAGGAAACGTTCTATTTTGACCGGTTCTTTCCTATCTTGATTACCTACATACGACTTCGAATCATATTTTAACCTGTTTCGATTAATTTTATCCTTATGTATGCTTTGAGACAATAAATCTGTCTGTTTACTATAGTTTTCGTTCACAAGCACAAGGTCGGAGGTCCGCACATCCGTTCGGAAATAGAAAAAATCAATGACAATCAACAACAAAAGCAAGACAAATAAAACCAACATCGTCATGCGTTGAGTCGAAGAAAAGCGAAAAAAGTCTCCCCACATAGCCTTAATTATTGGTATACCTTTTACAAATATAGAGGAATATTGTTCTTGTATTACAACTTTTGATTCTAACCACAAAGTATGTCAGGGACTGTTTTTCTAAGAATGGAAAGAACTTTGGGATGTAACCTCACTGAAAAAAATATACCTATCTTTGCGAGAAGAGACGAAATGTCAAAACCATGAACAAGATTTATCTTATTGGCTATATGGGATGTGGCAAAACTACCATTGGTCGTCTGCTGGCGAAACAGATAGGATGGTCCTTTGTTGACATGGACACGTACATTGAGAACCGACATCAAGAAACCATCAGCGAATTATTTGCCAAACAGGGAGAAAGTTTTTTTCGAAAAGCAGAACATACTTCATTAGAAGAAATCTCAAAATCAGAAAATATCGTCGTTTCTACAGGAGGAGGAACCCCATGTTTTTTTGACAATATTGACCTGATGAACCGAACTGGATTAAGTTTCTACATTTATATGAGTCCAAAGGCATTGTCCATTCGTTTGGAAAGCAATACGAAGAACAGGCCTCTTCTACGGGATAAGAAAGGGAAATCTTTGGAATGCTTTATCGAGGCACAACTATCTCAAAGACAACCTTTTTATGAAAAAGCCCTCTATAGGGTAAACAATGAGAGAGAACACCCACAAGCTACCGTGGAGGAGATTATCAATATACTTAAAAATAATATATGAACAATGGTAAAATCTGAGTGCTGAAGAAATTGTCCATTACCCGCATTTAAACGAATACAGATAATTTGCAATGACATTAAACTGGTTTTTCCAGGCCTCTAAACTGACTGAAATAAAACTAAAACGACATAGATATGACAGCTTCAGAAAAACAAGTAGCAGAATGTCTGCTAAAAATCAAAGCAATAAAACTACAGCCAAACAATCCATTCACATGGGCATCCGGATGGCACTCCCCTATCTATTGCGACAATAGAAAAACCCTCTCATATCCTGAAATTCGAACACTTATCCGCGACGCTTTTGTAGATGAAATCAAGAAAAACTTTCCCCAAACGGAACTGATTGCCGGAGTAGCCACAGGTGCCATCGCACAAGGTGCTCTTGTAGCGCAAAGCCTTGGCCTTCCCTTCGTCTATGTTCGCAGTAGTCCCAAAGATCATGGACTAGGGAATCTTATTGAAGGTGACTTGAAAAAAAATCAAAAAACCGTCATCATCGAAGACCTTATTTCTACTGGAGGAAGCAGTCTCAAGGCAGCAGAAGCCCTAAGATCATCAGAAGCTGATGTTTTGGGCATGGTGGCCATCTTTACATATGGATTCCACGTTTCAGAAAAAGCGTTTAAAGAACACTCGATTAATCTTACAACACTCTCGAACTACAATGTTTTAATTGAAACTGCACTTTCTGAAGGATATATCTCAGAATCCGATGTTGAAAAACTGAAAGAATGGAGAAAATCCCCTGACTCTTGGGGTAAATAGAATCGAAAAAATATGGAAGAATACATCAGTGATGTAAAGATTATCGCTGCGAACGATGTCAACGTCTTCGCCAAACTTAGCAATCTCGAAAATCTGCAACAATACAAAGACCTTATACCCGAAACAAGTGGACTAAGGGATTTGAAAAGCGATCGAGATACAGTTAGTTTCAACATTAATCCTGTTGGAGAAATAAAATTATCCATCATAGAAAGGGAACCTAATAGAACCATTAAATTTGGGGTAATGCAGTCTCCTATTGCCGCAAACTTTTGGATACAGTTGCTCAAGACGAACGAGAAAGAGACAAAACTTCGATTAACTCTAAAAGCAGATCTCCCATTCATGATTAAAGTAATGGTCGGTTCCAAGATACAAGACGGCATCAACCGTTTTGCCGATTTATTGGCTCAATTACCATATGAACCATAGATAATTTGTAAAAAGTCAAAACCAAAAGGCATAAAAATGGCAGAAATGAAACTTTGGGACAAGGGACATCCCGTTGATAAAGACATTGAAAAATACACTGTCGGAAAGGACCGAGAAATGGATCTTTTTCTTGCCAAATCCGACGTGACAGGCTCAATGGCTCATATTACCATGCTGGAAAGCGTAGGTCTGCTAAAAAAGGATGAATTAGATTGCCTGCTAAAAGAATTGAGAACTATCTACCGGGAAATTGAGAAAGGATCCTTCTCCATCGAACCAAATGTAGAAGACATCCACTCTCAAGTTGAATTGATGTTGACACGCAAACTTGGTGACCTTGGCAAGAAGATTCATAGTGGACGATCTCGCAATGATCAAGTGCTAGTGGACTTAAAATTATTTACCCGGAGGAAAATATTCGAATTAGCAAAAGCGGTCAATAGTTTGTTTCTTACTTTAGAAGAACAATCAGAAAAATACAAGAATGTCCTTATGCCCGGCTATACACACCTGCAAGTCGCGATGCCTTCGTCTTTCGGTCTATGGTTTGGTGCCTACGCAGAATCCCTGACAGACGACACACAGCTCTTGCTTGCCGCTTGGAAAATTTGCAACCGGAACCCTCTAGGGAGTGCTGCGGGCTATGGCTCTTCCTTTCCCCTAAACCGCCAAATGACTAGTGATCTATTAGGTTTTGATGGTCTAAACTATAATGTTGTCTATGCCCAAATGGGACGAGGTAAAATGGAACGCTGCGTAGCCTATGCTATTGCCTCAATTGCCAACACTGTAGCCAGACTGGCTTTTGACGCATGTCTCTTCTCTAGTCAAAACTTTGGGTTTGTAAGACTTGCGGATGAATACACAACAGGATCATCCATCATGCCTCACAAAAAGAACCCCGATGTCTTCGAACTGACTCGCGCCAAATGTAACAGACTACAAAGTTTACCAAGCGATATCCTACTTATCACGAACAATCTCCCGTCTGGATACTTCCGCGACCTACAAATTATTAAAGAACTTTTCTTGCCAGCTTTCGACGAATTACTTTCAGTCTTGACGATGACACAACACATGATGAAGGACATCAAGGTTAATGAAAATATTCTTGAAGACAAACGCTATGATTCTATGTTCTCAGTAGAAGAAGTCAATCGTCTGGTTAGCGAAGAGGGGATGCCATTCCGCGATGCCTATAAAAAAGTAGGTCTTGAGATCGAGGAAGGTCGGTTTTGTCCAAACAAGAACATCCAACATTCTCATGAAGGCAGCATCGGGAATCTGTGTACTGAGCAGGTCAAGTCATACATGAAACAGATTCTGAATGAATTCTCTTTCGAACGAGCCTTCTCTGCGGAGCAGAAACTCGTTCAAGGAGAAGATTAAGACATGTTCAATCGCATCAGACACTCCGAAATCCTCCTGAATGGCATCAAACTGATGTCTGCCTCTTCTCTTAGCCAACTTGTTGCCGTTCTCACATATCCCTTCATCACCCGTCTATATGATCCGAGTTCTCTAGGGCAACTGAGCCTCTTTCTCGCTTTGGTAGGACTTGGCTGCATTCTTGCATCTGCTCAATATGAAAATGCCATCATGATTGAAACGGACAGCAGAAATGCAGCAACCGTAGTAGACATTTGTTTTCTGCTTGCTATAATCACAAGTTTTCTCATCTTCGTCATCTCCTATTCTTTTTTCTTGTTTCTGGGAGATGACTATTGTTTTCTGCTTCTCGTCGCTCCGCTCACACTATTATCATCAACAGGATGGGTCTATTCGTTTTGGTGCAATCGCAATAACCATTTTGGCTACTCTGCTGCATATACAGCCATACAAAGTCTTGTTTCTTCTGGTATGAAGATAACTTTGGGGTTGTTTCATCTTCAAAAATGGGGGCTCATACTCGCCACTTTCATTGGACAGATTGTCGGTCTTTTCAGTATCATCTTTTACCGCCCAAAGAAAAACGCACATCTTTTCCAATTCTCATTCAACAGAATGCAGATCCTTGCCCACAAACACATCAACTTCCCAAAATATACTCTTCTTCACCGATTATTGAATACCGTTGTAAATAATCTGCCTATTCTTGTTTTACCTTTAGCCTTTGACATGGCAGATATCGGTTTTTTTGCTTTGGCCATAAACGTTAGTTTGAAACCAGTTCTGTCGTTTGCACGCTTAGCAAACCAAGTTCTGTTTCATCGTATCGGAAGAAATCATCGTAACGGTATCAGAAGTTATCGACAATTGTTGCTCTTCTTTCTGAAGATATTACGTATTGCCATTCCTCTATTACTTATTATCTACATTATTCTGCCTCACACGACAATATTCATCTTTGGAGACGGATGGCAGAAAACCGGACAATTATTACAAATAATATTACCGTGGATTCTGGCATCATTTCTAGCCCAAACTCTTAATTTCATTCCATTTGTCTTTTCCAAACAACGAGAGGCTTTTATATTCGAGATTGTCGGAACACTGCTTCAATGTTGCATTCTAATCTTTGGCCTTCATTTAGAAAACTTGACCCTTGCCATCACTCTTCTTTCTTGCACAAATACAATATTTTATATTAGCCAAATTTGGTGGTACTTCTATTTGCTGAAGAACAACTAGACATTCTTCGCAGATTGTTTGTGTATTTTACGACATGCATAACGGCAATAGGACATCTCACAAATTCCAGCAAAAGTCATAGCAAAAGCGACAGCAAGAACTTCATAGTTAGGCAGAATTCGATCAAAGACCGAAGCCAGGATAAGATACCCGAAAAGACAGGTTATGAGAGAGACAATCTGCGTCATCGTTACATACGAGTAATGGTTCTCAGGAACAAAGATAAACTGCTGAAATGCAGCGGAAAGCAGAGATGCGTAAACCGTAAAACTAAGAACCACAGCAACAGGGTAAGCCAAGAGCATTTCATGTCCACCCAGTATCCAAACAACAGGATAACCCAAAAAGAGAATGCCACATATGACAGCGAAAGATACATACCTCTCATATCGCAGAACACGGTATATGCGAGACGAATTTGTATTCTCCATGATTTCTGGAAACAGAACAGTATTAATACTTTGTGTGAAATTCTTGACTATAGTAACAAGCTTATTTCCCAAATCGAAAATAGAAACCTCAGTCATTCCAATGAAGACACCGACAAGTACACTGAGAGTACTAGTCTTAAGCTGACCAAAAAAATATGCCCCGAAAAAAGGCAGACACTCTCTGACTTCTTCTTTCAATCCTGCGACCGTCACTCGTACTGGACGGAGTCCTTCTCCAACAAAGAGCCAAAATAAAGACCAGAGCGAAGTGGACATGAGGGATATTGAAGTAATGCACATGTAGGTAACATTATCATCTGGTCCTTTAATAAACAGGAAAACGGCAGGAATCATCAATAAGCGAAAAATGATTGTCGTAACACTAGTAATACGCAACTTTTTTATAGCTTGGTAAAACCACTGAACATTGAAGAGTTCCGCAAATAACATTCCGAAAGAGAAAAAAAACAGTTTTTTATGCTGAGACAGTAAAGGACTTACATAAATCGTCACGATAAATGGTATGGAAACAAGCAGAAACACACACACTTTGATTGTCAACACCTCCATCAACACTCGACTCTGTCGGGTTCTATCTCCTTGACACTCAACAATGCGCTTAGCCGGTGGTATATCCAGCCCAAATGAAATAATCTGGACAGCATAGCATGCGATTGCTTGGGCAAAAACAAAATATCCATAACTGTCTGCTCCAATACGTCGAATGACGAAAGGATATAAAACAATTCCAATAAGTGGACTAATAAAATTCACCAATGAAATCCAAGCATAGTTTTCTAGCACCCCTGTTCGTTGCAACCCCCCTATAAATCGTCCAACTCTCTCAAACAACTGCATTTGACAAAATGTTTCTTTTTTTTATCCTATTTACCAACGTGATAAAATTCGCTCCAGTGGGATATTTCCTATTTTAGCTGCCGTCTCTGGAAAACCACTAACATACATCTCATCAATAGCTGGAGAATAAATTTTTTTTGCTTTAGATAGCATCAACAAATCAAGAATTGACTTTCCATACGTAGCAAAAGAGGCTCCTTTGATTGTGTCTTCATGCGCGCCCTTCCCTTTTAACGGAAAAATCCCTTTTCTATTGTCCATAAGAGCGAGAAACCTTGTACTGTCAGACGTTACGAGCAACGGAAGATTCTCCCTTCTCTGGATTTTGGAAAGACAAGAAAGGCCCCATTCTGCCAAATCGTTCTGACGAGAGATCGAGAGAGGCTGTAAGTCATATTCCGGATAATCACCAAAAATATTTTGGAAGCGAAATGCCACACCAATATATTCAGATCCAATCTGTTCGCGATATGTTTTCATTTGCTTCTGCAAAAAAACACATGGAATAAACAACTCCGACCATAGGGACGACCAACTAAATTTTGTCCCAAAACGCTCGTTGATTAGCGCCACTATATCGCGGTTGGCATTAACGTGTAATTGACGATTCGTCCTGCTTTCCTTAAGGAGACGATTAATGTTCGCATCTCCTATAATGCGCAAAAGACGACTATTCAGAAAGTTACAGGAGAGTTCTTCTGTTCGCAAACGCCAGTCATAGACTCCTGGCAAAAAATAATCTTGAAGGTCGAACGGGAAAATATAATGGATACGAAATGGCCTATGGATGGCTTTACAAAACGCATAAAGCGATACTATACCTTTGAATCTATCACATAGTCCCCCATGAAAACCAGAACCATCTACCTCAAATACAACTATTTTTTCTTGTCCCCAAGTTCCCCATAGAGGATAACGTCTAATTGAACCTAAAACATCACGCAGGCTGGGAGTAAGCGGTGACAAAAATAAATCTTTCAGTTTACTAAATTGAAAAATAAACATTTTCAAGACCTCTCTCCTTTCAGACGATGATAAATCTGGACCAACCATTCTGGATGAAGTCGACTTACTTTGTAGTATATCTGTTCCTGAGCTCCAAATCCACGATAAAAACGAGAAACCCCATCTATCATCGATCCTTCAAAATCTAAGATAAGAGACTGAGCACAGTTGAGGCGTATTATCTCATCCACCAAACGGAACATTGCCGACTGGCGTCGTCCTTCTGGAGAGGACGCAGGCAACAGATAAATAAGACGATGGTCGGTTCTCAGCAGAAACGATACCGCCAAAAGCTCTGACGATAATGGGTGACGAACGCCCAGCAAAATGGATGATCCTTGCGACTTTGCCGCCTCGAACAGCGAAACAAGAAGGGATGGAGAAGCAATATTATATCTGTTATTTCTCTGACAAAACGGCAAAAATTCTTCAAAAGTAATAGTAGAAACCAGCAAGTCAGATGATTTACGAACATTTCGGCGCGTATTGTCCGAATATGATTTAAAAAGAGTCTCATATGTCCGATCTAATAGTATTGTAAGATTTGTACGTCGCTTAGTTCTGAAAGGCAATGATTCTATAGGATTGCTTTCATTCAATTGAAGTACAAAACTTTTGTATGGAATGGCCTGAAGAAAAGCTTTTACTTCTTTTTCTAAAAGTGGTCTAGAAGAAAATAGGCCTAATTGCTGCGTTAAAACAGGCTGAACTAAACGCCGAATACCACATAATGGTTTGACAGGAAGTGGAAAAATCACATCATAATCATTTTCCCCAGAAACTGATACAAGACCCTCCCAACCAGGAGACACGACGTCTAAATACCATGACATTGCATACGGAAGACCTACTGTTGCGGACGACGCTACAGCATCCCATTGAAGGCGATTTATTTCTTCATGGTGCAGATGTCGAATAATCACATTAGAAATTTTTACTCACTTTTACAAAATTAGATAATTTTGTCGGATGAGCAAGAAAAACAGCCAGAGCAATCCGCAAGACCATCATGATAAAAAAAACTTCTCATTTCATTTTCTCTCTCACCAAGAGGCTTCTAGACCTGACCTTCCCGCCTGTCTGCGAAGCTTGTGGCCGTTTACTTGTTGAGGGAGAACATATTATCTGTACGCACTGTTTTGTCAATCTTCAAAGATCTGATAACCAACAAGGGAACTCTCTAGAACAAAAGTTCTGGGGGCGTGCTCCTATTGAACGTGCTGTTTCGATAAGCCCTTTCATGAAAGGTAGTATAATTCAGATTCTAATCCACTCTTTAAAATACAAGAATCGAAAAGAAATAGGTTTTTATTTAGGACGTATATTATCAGAAATCTTGATTCAGGAACACATAGACCAAGATATAGACATAATCATTCCGATTCCTTTACATTGGAGGAGAAAGAAAAAGAGGGGTTATAATCAAAGCGAACTTATTGCGATTGGCATCGCAGAAGGCTTAAACCGACATCGCCAAAACAGGGAGCCTGTCACCATAGAGACCAAATGTGCACAAAGAATGGTCAACACCGAAACTCAAACAATAAAAAACGGAGAAGAACGATGGAAGAATGTACAAGGTGCCTTTCAATTAAAAAATACAGAAAAACTTCTTGGAAAGAAAATCCTATTTGTAGATGACGTAGTCACTACAGGTTCAACTTTGATTTCTCTTTTGGACTCACTGAGACAAATACAAGGGATTTGCCTTTATGTAGCATCTGCCACTTATGTCCCCCCTTCTTCCCCTATCGTGCCAAATACTTCCCGTTAACCAATTCTGACCCTTGATGACAGTTGCGTTGATTCCCAGTTTATCCCTATTTCTTCTTCCCTAAATAGGAGGAATTTGGTTGTTTCAAGCTTGAAGTTGATGCCAAGTAAGCCTTAACCGACCCAACTCGAATTTTAGCTTCCACGTATACTGGTATATGATTTTCGTCATCCGTAATCCACACTGTCATGGCGTCCTCCGAACGAAACACCTTTCCTTTGATGAGTTTAGGACGAAGTTTGATACAGCGATAACGTTCTCCATTTTTAAGAGTAATATTCTCTTTACCTAAATAGCGCAAATTAAGATCGAATTTCTGGCCGTCATCGTCATATACAATAGAAAAAGGGATCGTCTGGCCCAATTGTAAACTAGAAAAATTCTGTTCTCGCAAACGATAAAGCGCTGAGACAAGATCTGTCACAGTCCCCTTTAAATGTAACGTTTGTTTCTTTACATCCTTATTTCGTCGATAACAATGCGTTCGTACTGTGGTCGATTGCGGAGTGACTTGATCAAAATAAAAATCATCCTGAGCCCAATAATTATCTTCATGAGCAACACGCTGATAGAAATAAGGATACAATGTTTGCTTGTCTGCGTAGGAATATAGCGTATCGTAAACTTGATAAAAGCGAGCAAACGTTTTCAGAGTACGACCCGCAGCGACAAAATGATATGCAGGATGACCATTATAGATACCATTACGTACGGTAAAATCTACACGAGCAGCCTGCAGCCAGACAAAACCAATATTAAAGTAGGCATTATATGTTATTCGCTCTCCCGGTTTAAATGACGTCACTGCCGATGCCTTGAACGTGGGAATCTGAGCAAAAATCACGAAAATCAGCAAAAAAAAGTATATTCGTTTCATTGCGGCACTTCATTTTGTTTGTTATATTAGGGATTCCCTCGTCTATCTTATTTTGGCTTGTAAAACAAGTTATTGGAAGTCAATATCCCATCTTTGCTCTACATCCCAATTAGCTCGTAGACGGATTGTACCGTTAAAGTTGTATACTGTCTCTGGCTGTTTCCGACTTTTCCAATCTCCCGGAGTCCAAAAACCATCACCATTATCATCAACATACAAACGAATTCGGTATTCTCCCGGATTAAGATATTCAAATAGTGTGCCATCCGATTCTGCCAGACGTTCTCGTATCACTTCCCCCTTTTTTGCATCCAACAACTGAATCCTGCATTTCGACAAATCACCTCCAAAAACTGAAACCATCAACGATGAGAACTGATCGGCTCCTTTGATGGAAAACTCTGATTCCGAACTTTTGGATGACCTACCTAGAATATCCATTGTTGCGGCAGAATCAACACGTAAAAAATATGTTTTTTCCGAGTCCCAATCTACCCTGCACTCATATGCAAGTGCAACTTTTTCTTTAGACATCGAATCAAGTAATACGGGCACTAGGATAGGCAATGGTTCCTCTACCAATGCCGTATCTTTTTTACAATACAGATGTATGTGCGACATATCAAGCGATACCATCGGAGTAGAAGAGGAAATTCGAAGCGGTTCATGAATCGACACTTCTTTACGAGGAAGTAGAAGGCTATACTGTCCCGCATTGCCAGATGGAGATGCACTCCCTTTACTCCTATGCACATGACGATAATAGGCAGACACAGTATCTGTCTGATCCTTCAGGTGATACGCAGTATCCTTAACTACGTAAGACACAGAAAACCGAAGAGTGTCTTTCTGATACAAACCTTCATCGGTTATATAACATGTGATTGTGTCATTCCTGTTTGAATAGTGGAAAGCTATTCGCCCTGGATTTTTTTCCAAGAGATGAATTTGTGGACGGACAGAAGTAGTATCATTCATATAGAACGTAACAACATGCTCTTGTTTCCGTTCTGTTTTTATGAGATATTGTTGTTTTCTCTCTCGAATCGAAAGTAACAACACTAAGTTGTCTGGGTAATAATGTGTCCTACTGCGGAGCACTACCGAGTCCACCACCATGGAGTCACGCAAGACGTATGCTCTGCGTGGATTACGCTTTACAGATTTGCGCATCTCTCGGCGGATTACCGGATCTTCTGTTGCATAATGACGCAAGGTATCGCTATAGGACTCTGTTTCAAAGTAGGTTTTTACTGGCGTCGCCAAGAAAGCAAAAGGCTCGCCATCATCTAAAATGAGATTGAAATTATTATCTGATAGGGCACACACCTGATAGTTGCCATTCTTCAGTCCGCGAAAAGTAAACCGGCCAGTGGTGTCTGTCCGTGACACGTAAAGAGGGATTTGCGACATAGGAGCGTCACTCTTTCCGTCGTAAAGGACTACCGTGATGCCGTTTTGTGGTGTAAGATCAGCCCCCGATACAACAAGACCAGAGATTTCCATCGTATCTAACTGCTCTCCTGTAGAAAAAGTGTAATGTAAGTTTTTAACAGAATTCCCTTCATTTATGTCACGAATAGCATCCGCAAAATCTATGCTGTATGTAATGTTTGATCGCAACGTATCATTAAATTCAATTCTGACTTTTCGACCCGATGCTGAGTAGGAGGGCTTTTGTTGCTGTGGGGGAGAGACAGTTATTAGGCTCTGCGGATTAGACAACTGCACATACTCATCAAATACCAATTCTATTGATTTACCCGCAAAATGCACTGAAGATGGACTTGGAGAAGACATGACAAATTTCGGAGCACGATTGTCTCGTAATCCCCCCTGCGGTCCATTGCCTCGATTGGCACAGGACACAACCATAACGATCATAACCAGAGAAAGGAGAATTTGTTTCAGCCGCATATTTCCTCAGGATACAATTACAATTGTCAACATCAGTCTTGACGATTCGCTTGACTTCCAATCGAAAAAGGACTTGCAAAAATAAGGTTTATTTCTTGCTTTACATTAAATTTGCAAAACGTTTTACGCTGATATTCTGATTTTGACAATGAGTTTTTCAACTGACAGTACACACATTTTCGAACAGGCAATTGCCGACTATCACAAAACGGACAATGTAGACGCAACACTTGTCAACCCATTCAGTCCAGACTCTATCAACGGTATTCTCTATGTTAAAAATTGGATTGATACCGTACAATGGCATCTTGAGGATATTGTCCGACAGCCAGACATCAACCCCATCGAAGGTTTGGCCATCAAACGCCGAATTGATAAAAGCAATCAGGACCGGACCGATTTGGTTGAAGCCATTGACTCTTATTTTCTCCATCAATACAAAAACGTTACTCCACAAGCCAATGCGACCATCAACACTGAGTCTCCAGCATGGGCCATTGACCGTCTTTCCATCCTCGCTCTAAAAATCTATCATATGCGCATTGAATCCAAACGTGAGGATGCCGATGAGACTCATAAGGCTCTTTGTCAACAAAAACTGGAGATTCTACTCGAACAACAAAAGGACCTGTCTTCTGCTATTGATCAATTGCTTGCTGATATTGCATCTGGACGCAAATTCATGAAAGTCTACAAGCAGATGAAGATGTACAACGATCCCTCTCTTAATCCTATGCTCTACGGAAATAACAAAAAATAGCGCCACTTCTGTTTGACTGGCATTCCCCCTCTACGAACAATCCCCCTTTTTCATAATCTAAAAAATGATTGACGAAGAAAAGAATCAGACCATTCTGGTTATCCGACTGTCCGCAATGGGAGATGTTGCAATGACCGTTCCTGTTCTTCATTCCCTGAAGAAACAACATCCAAACCTGAACATCATTATGTTGACGACTTACGGGAATGACCCGATGTTCGACCATTTACCTGGAGTTCATTTGGTACATTTCGATAGGCACGGCAAACATAAGGGATTATCTGGGGTCTTCCGTGTATGGTGGAAACTACGAAGAAACTACTCCATTGATTATATCGCTGATCTACACAACGTTATTCGCTCACGATTGCTGACGACTCTATTCCGACTGACTTCACCACACATGAAGATTCGGCACGTTGACAAGGAACGAAAAGAACGTCGCAAGCTGGTTCTGTTGGGATATAAAAAATATGGGCATCCATTGTCTTCCGCTTTCGAACGCTATCGCCGTGTCTTTGAATCACTTGGCATCCGCTTTGATTTTGACTTTAAGACAATCTTCTCTCGAAAAACCCCTGATCTCGAAGAGGACATGTTGGAATACTTTGGTCCAAAAGAGAATAAACGTTGGGTTGGCGTTGCTCCTTTTGCCGGACACCGAAGCAAAATCTATCCTATGAAACGGATGGAGCGTTTTTTGGAACTGCTCAATCAACAAGAAAACATTGAGATTTTTCTCTTTGGGCATGGAAATGAACGACCTAAAATAAACGATTGGGAAAATAAATTCAAAAACGTTCATTCCATGCCGCGAGGAACTTATCTTCCTCAAGAACTCGAGTTGATGGCACATTTGGATGTCATGGTCTCCATGGATTCAGCCAACATGCACTTAGCCTCACTCGTGAACACACCTGTTGTTTCCATTTGGGGTGCCACACATCGCTATGCTGGCTTTCTTGGCTGGGGACAGAAAGTGGAAAATGTAGTCGAACTGCCTTTGGATTGCAGGCCGTGTTCTATTTATGGAGAAAGACATTGTCCAAAAGGAACTTACGAATGTATGCGAGACATTGACCCGCAAACCATTGTGGACAAAGTTCTTCAACAACTCTCATCTCTAAATTAATTAGTAAAATCCTGTTCTTTAACTCATTCATCGTGAAACGTACCGAAATATCCACGTTGGGAGAATTTGGACTCATACAACACCTCACCAAAAACATAAATTTAATTAATTCCTCTACCGTAAAAGGTGTAGGAGATGATTGTGCCATCCTGAAATATATGGATGACAAGGAGGTTCTTGTCACAACAGATCTGCTTTTGGAAGGCATTCACTTTGACCTTACTTATACACCACTCAAACACCTTGGCTACAAGTCCGTCATGGTGAATCTGAGCGACATCTATGCCATGAACGGACGACCAAAACAAATTACGGTCTCTCTGGGGCTGTCAAAACGTTTTTGCGTAGAAGATGTTGATCAGCTTTTTGCCGGTATTCTGCTTGCCTGCCAACAGCATGGCGTGGATCTTGTCGGAGGCGACACCAGCGCTTCCATGACGGGCTTGACCATCTCCATAACAGCAATAGGAGAAGGAACGAAAGGGAAGACTGTAAGACGTGATGGAGCAAAAATTAATGACCTTATCTGCGTGTCTGGAAATCTCGGCGCAGCTTATATGGGACTACAGATTCTCGAACGGGAAAAAGCCGTTTTTGAAGGCACAAAAGAAGAGAACATTCAACCAGATTTCGCTGGCAAGGAATACCTTCTGGAAAGACAACTCAGACCCGAAGCAAGACGTGACATCATTGACCGATTGGAAGAAAAGGGAATTATCCCGACAGCCATGATGGATATTTCCGATGGACTCTCCTCCGAACTGCTTCATATTTGTCATGCAAGCAACGTCGGATGTCGCGTATTTGAAGATCGTATCCCCATTGATTTCCAAACTGCCTCAACCGCCGAAGAATTCAACATGTCTCTAACAACAGCCGCAATGAATGGTGGAGAGGATTATGAACTTCTCTTTACCGTACCCTTGGAACTGCATGACCTCATTAAACAAGTGGAGGACGTACATCTAATAGGTCACATCTGCGAGAAAAAATTCGGCTCTTCATTAGTTGCAAGAGATAACCAGGAATTTGAACTCAAAGCACAGGGATGGCAGGCTTTCAATAACACAGAAAAATAATTTATTCGCCCTAAGAAAATGAAACCGTTTAAAGAGATTTCTATCGCCGTCTGCTCTGACCATGCTGGATACGAACTGAAAAATGCCGTTCTTCAGCACCTGCAGAATCTCGGAGCCATGGTCAAGGATTATGGAACTTATTCTTCCGAGTCCTGCGACTATCCGGACTTTGCACATCCAATGGCACATGCCGTGGAAAATGGAATACAGGACTTTGGCATAGCCATCTGCGGTTCTGGAAATGGAATCAGCATGACAGCGAACAAACATCAAGGCATTCGCTGTGCCCTCTGTTGGAATACTGACCTTGCACAACTTGCTCGTCAACACAACAATGCCAATGTCCTTTCCCTTCCGGCTCGTTTCATTTCCCAAGAATTGGCGTTGGAAATCGTTGATGCCTTTTTCTCAACAGACTTTGAAGGAGGACGACATATACGTCGCATCGAGAAGATTCCGGTAAAATCATAAAACATAACTCCTCAATCGCCCCGCGATGAGAGTATGATCATTATTTTCTTGTCTCTTACTCTACCGTCAGACGATTCTCTATCATTCGGACAACGTATTGTTGAATGACCGCCTTCATTCTTTTTTCCATCGTGTTAAGCCGTTCTCTTGAAACCGATGGCAATATGTTGTGTTGCAACTCTGTATCTTTGACGAAATTATAGACTGCCTTTGTTTGCTGACCATCAAATTGCAACATCAGCGAATCCGTAAAGAGCTGGAATATCTGATCATTATGATTGAGCGCATAATGGTGCGCATAATTGGGATCCAAAACGTCATGTCCGAAAGCAAAATATGGTTTTTCATAGTTTAGATACCCTAAGACTGTGGGCATGATATCCGTCTGCTCTGCTATGACAGGAAGACGGCCTCGCAAATCCCCGTTTGGTGTATAAAAGATTATCGGAACCTTATAATGACCTGCATCGTTGATGTATTCCTTCCGCGTCAGAGCGTTGGTATGGTCTGCCGTAATAACAAATAGTGTATTCTCATACCATGGCTGCTGCTTTGCCGTGTCAAAGAATTTGCGTAGCGCGTTGTCCGTATATCGTACACACTTGTGAATCTTATGGATGCCATCCTCCGGATAAACTCTTTCATACTCAGACGGGATACGAAACGGATCATGGCTGCTGGCAGAAAACAATGCTGTCATGAAAGGTTGCCGGAAGGTACTCATCTTCGTTGCAAAGAATTGGAAAAAGGGTTCATCCCAAATGGCCCACGTTCCGTCATAGTCTGCGTCGTTTCCATATTCGGTTTTTCCATAATACGCTTGGAAACCTGATACTTTAGCAAAAGATTCAAATCCCATTGACCCATTCGGTGCTCCATGGAAAAAAGCAGTATAATATCCTTTCTTCCCCAACACATCAGCTATGCCGCTGACCCTATTATTCGAATACGAAGTCAAGACATAGGGTTCATAATAACGAGGTATACTACTCAAAACGGAAGGCATGGCATCAATCGATTTGCGTCCTGTTGCAAACGTATACTCAAAAGTCAAACCCTGACGGATAAGAGAGTCCAAAAAAGGAGTGTATCCCTTATACGGACTTCCGTCCGCATTTTTCAGATCTCTGTTTAGCTCTCCCACAAACTCCTTGCTGAAACTTTCCAGAATGAAAATCACGACATTCATCTCACGGAATTCTCCTCGGGGATGCGGATAGATTATTGGCTCATACTCCTTTGCTAACTCCTTCTCATCCTTGAAATATTCTGGATTCTTATAGGGTTTTTTTCCGATTGTACGCAATAGACAGAATGGAGTATTCAACACAATAGAAGCCTCTAACGGCTTCTCTGTATAGACATTGGCATTACTCAATGTAATCGGGCGGACAAAACTTCCGAAACCGCCCCGCATGCCATTCACGGACAGAAATCCCGCCACTCCAAACGCTATGATGTTACGGACATAGTACCACCACGTCCCTCTGGGACTTTTCAGATTGAACGACGGACGAACATACAACACGACAAGGCCCACAATCAGCACAATACCTGTCACGGTGACGTACCAATAGTTCAGCATGCCTTGACCTAAAATAGAAAACAGGTTGTCGTCATTCTGGAATTCCGTAAAAAACGACATTGTTGTCCTGCGATTCGTAAATTTGAAATAGACCGAATCGCTTAAATTCATGAAGATTGCAATTGCGTTGACAATAATGAATATCCACTTCGTTGACGTTTGATATGCTGTTTTATATCGAAAACGAAAGGGAATCAGCATCATTACAATATAGAGAAGATTACTGTACAGAACTGCCGAAAGATCGAATTTTAGACCACCCAACATAAGGGTCCTCAATCGGTCTGTACCCATATTGGGGAAGTAGTCCGACATATTAACGACATAGAACTCTGCACGACACAACGTATAGAGAAACATCACCATGAGAAGATTCAGACAGGTGACTACATATATATTGCCACGGATTACGCTTATAAGTCTTTTCATAAGTGATTAAATAACGAAATTCTTAACGTCTTCCTCTGTGATGACGCTTCCTCCCAATATAATCAGCCGCTCTACCACGTTGCGCAACTCTCGGATATTTCCGGACCAGGTTCGTCCCTGTAGTTTTTGAATTGCTTTTTCATCGAATTTTCTAAGCGCCACTCCCTGCTCTTCACAGATTTGAGATGCAAAATGATGGATGAGCAAGGGGATATCTTCCTTTCTTTCGTCAAGTGACGGAACATCAATGATAATGACGCTCAGGCGATGATAGAGATCTTCTCTGAAATTTCCCTTCTCTATCTCTTCTCGCAGGTTTTTATTGGTAGCGGCTATTACACGCACGTCTATTTTAATGTCCTTGTCTGAGCCGACCGGAGATATTACATTCTCTTGCAGACAGCGCAACACTTTGGCCTGCGCCGATAAGCTCATATCTCCTATCTCGTCAAGGAATATGGTCCCTCCGTTGGCCTGTTCGAATTTGCCGCTTCGCTGTTTGATGGCAGATGTAAAGGCTCCTTTCTCATGACCGAATAATTCGCTCTCTATCAGTTCCGATGGTATCGCGGCACAATTCACCTCCACAAACGGAGCTGACTGACGCCTGCTCAATTGATAGATCTGACGAGCGACAACCTCTTTTCCTGTGCCGTTCGGACCGGTAATAAGAACTCGGGCCTCTGTCGGCGCAACCTTCTCTATCAAGTCCCGAACCTTTTCCAGGGCCGCCGATTTCCCTATCATCTCATATTTCTTGTCTATCTTCTTCTTCAGGACTTTGGTTTGCGTTACCAGCGACGTCTTATCCAGGGCATTGCGCATCGTGACAAGAAGACGGTTTAGGTCAATCGGTTTTTCTATGAAGTCAAACGCACCTTTCTTGATACATTCTACCGCCGTTTCTATGTTACCATGCCCCGAGATCATCACGACAGGCACCTCATCATTCTGCTCGCGGATTTTTTCCAGCACCTCTATTCCGTCCATCTGAGGCATCTTGATGTCACTGAATATCAAGTCATACGTCTTCTCTTTCAGTTTCTCCAATCCTGTCATGCCATCTTCCGCACTGTCCACTTCGTTCTTCTCATATTCGAGAATGTCCTTCATCGTGTTACGAATGCTCTTCTCGTCGTCAATTACCAATATTTTTGCCATCGTCTTCTTATCCTTTTTTGCTGGTTAATCGTCTGTCATGATCATCTTTGGAGAGTGTATCTTTACAAAGATAGTGTTTTTTTCTCGCATAAGACTTTTGTGCTATTTTTCACTACCTTTGCATAAGATACGTTGTTCCGGACAATCGAAATTCGACACGCTGCCCATGAAGAAGGCTATCTTTTTGTTCTTTAGATACTATCTTTTCTGGATGGTCTTTTTCCTGTTTTTCAGGGGGCTCTTCCTTCTGGCTAATTTGTCCCTTTCTCAGACTCTTTCTGTCGAAGAACTGTTCGGAACCTTCCGTCATGGATGTGTAATGGACTGCTCAGCCGCTGCCTACTTCTCTCTGCTGCCTGGTTTGCTGATTGCCGTTTCCACTTTCTTCCCTCGTATTTCCCGTCCCTTTATCAAGTACTACACGCTCCTGCTTCTCATTCTCGTGACACTGCTCGGACTTGCGGACATCGCACTCTATCCGGCATGGGGAACACGTATTGATGCACAAATTCTCCCTTACCTCAAAGAACCGGATGCCATCTTCAGCAGTATCACTCTCGGACAGATTGCCTTGGCTCTTGCCTCTCTTGCCATTATTGTCGCTTTGTTTTTTTTCTTTTTTCTTCGTTTCGTTCTCAATCCATATTCTCCTCAACAGAACCTGTCATGGAAGGCCTTCCCCGTCATGCTTCTGCTCTCGGCCCTTCTCTTTCTCCCTATTCGCGGAGGAGTTGATACTGCCCCGCTTAACTTCTCCTCGGTGTTCTTCAGCAAGAAGACTTTTGCCAACCACTCCGCATACAATTATTTTTGGGCATTCATGTATGCCATGACGCATAATGACTTTGATAAAAATCCGGTCAACTACATGGACAAGGAGGAAGCTCGACGGATTATTTCTCCCATCAGCCTTTTCTCTGACGAGCCCACCCCCATTTTCATTGATGCTCATGGACAGAAAATCAATGTAATTCTCGTGATCCTTGAGTCTTTTTCCAACAAGGTCATCGAACCGCTTGGTGGACGTAAAGGACTGACTCCGAACATCAACCGCCTTTGCAACGAGGGAATTTGCTTCACCGATTTCTATGCCACAGGAAGCCGATCCGACCGTGGACTTTCCTCTCTTCTAGCCGCATACCCTGCGCTCATCAAAGCCTCTTCCATCCTTGGATTCCCCGAGAAGATGAAAAACATAACGTTCCTCCCTTCCTATTTCGGGAAACACGGATACGACCTCTCCTTCTACTATGGTGGTGACATCAACTTCTACAACACGAACATGATGCTCATCCAAAGCGGTGTGAACAACATCATTTCTCGAAAGGATTTCCCTTTCGATCAGGCTTCTCGACAGAAGTGGGGCGCTCCTGACGAGTTTCTCTATGCCCGCTGTGCCGACGAGCTGCTACGCAAGAAACAACCGTTTTTCTCCGTCGTGTACAACATCAGCAGCCACGAACCGTTTGACGTACCGGAACACTTCAAGCGAATTACAGGAACTTCCTCAAGCGACCGGTATTGCAATTCCGTGGCCTACACCGACAGTTGCCTTGGCGTCTTCATCGATCGATTGAAAGCTTCTCCTATTTGGAATAACACTCTGGTTATCATCACTTCCGACCACACCTCTCTCGAACCTGCCCCTGTGTCTGATATTGAGGCTCCAGAGTCTTACCTCATTCCAATGGTGTGGGTAGGTGGCGTCGTCAAGAAACCTTGGCGCTGCCACAACATTTGCATGCAAACCGACCTCTCTGCTACTCTCTTCCAGCAACTCGGTTGGGATTTCCCAAAGTCGCCATTTTCTAAGAATATGTTCGGATCTCACCATTATGCTTTCTATTTTCGTGCCGAAGGATGGGGCTATTTCTCGCCTTCTTTGGGATTCTACCAGAACATCGACAATGGTTCTCAGCGCTTCTTCTATGGTGATGACTCTCCAGACCGGGAAGCACAGACGCTCTTTGCCAAGGCTTTCACGCAATTCCTTCACGACGATTTCATTTCTAAATAACCCTTTGACTCTATGACCGAAACGGGTAAAATGAAAAATTTGGCTAAGGAAACAGCCATCTACGGTGTCAGCAGCATTGTTGGCAGGTTTCTCAATTGGTGTCTCGTTCCCGTTTACACCTACGTGTTGGCAGACTCTAGCGAATACGGCATCGTCACCAACATCTATGCCTGGACTGCCCTTCTGCTCGTTTTCCTGACCTACGGAATGGAAACCGGATTCTTCCGCTTCGTCAACAAGACCGACCAACGTCCACCCGTCGTTTATGGCACAACACTCTTCTCCATCGGATCCACCTCGGCTCTCTTCATTGCACTGGTTTTTCTTTTTCGTGACTCCATCGCTGCTACCATGGGCTACTCCGACCACGTCGAATTTATCACCATCATGGGCGTCGTTGTAGCCATTGATGCATTTACTGCCATTCCATTTGCCTACTTGAGATACAAACGAAAGGCCATTAAGTTTGCATCTTTCAAGCTGCTGATGATTTTTATCAACATCGCACTCAATCTCTTTTTCCTCATAGCCTGCCCGTATATCAACAATCATCATCCTGGACTCATTTCCTGGTTCTACGACCCTTCCTATGGTGTCGGATACATCATTATTGCAAACCTCATCTCCACCGCAGCAACTCTGATTATGTTACTGCCCGACATTCTCGAGGCCTCGTTCCGTCCTGACATGACACTGCTTCGACAGATGTTGCGCTATTCGCTTCCGCTTCTTGTTCTGGGTATTGCCGGTATCATGAACCAGACCATTGACAAGATCCTTTTCCCTTATCTGATGCCTGGACAGGAGGGACTGCGACAGCTGGGCATCTACGGCGCATGCTTCAAGGTCGCCATGGTCATGATGATGTTCACTCAGGCCTTCCGATATGCCTATGAACCGTTTATCTTTGCACAGCACAAAGACTCGAAAAGCAAGGAGGCCTATGCTGACGCCATGAAGTTCTTTGTGATCTTTTCCCTGCTCATCTTCCTGGGCATGGTTTTCTTTATCGACATTCTCAAACTTATCATTGCTCCTTCCTATTGGGAGGGACTGGCAATCGTTCCCATCATCCTCGCCTCCTATCTTTTCCAAGGGGTCTTTTTCAACCTCTCACTTTGGTACAAACTGACAGACAGGACTTACTTCGGCGCCTGGTTCTCCGTGCTCGGGGTACTCATTACCGTTGTGCTTAACGTCATTCTGGTGCCAGTCATCGGATACTTCGGCTCTGCTTGGGCTTCCTTCTCTTGCTATTTGGTCATTATGCTCACCTCTTATTTCATCGGGCAGAAATTTTTTCCCATCAACTATCCTCTTCGAGACATGACGCTCTACGCCTGCGTTGCCGTCGCTCTCTATATGGTAGCTTATTTCTGTACCACGCCCTACGTAGCTGTCAACTATATCATTCGAACTCTCCTGCTCCTCTTCTTCCTCGCTCTCATCATCAAGAGGGATCTGCCTCTCTCCCAGATTCCGGTTCTCAACCGCGTCCTGAATCGCTTCCATCTGAAGTAAACCCGCGTTATTTCAATTACTATGAGACAAATCAGCAAATACACTTCTTCTGTCTGTTGCATCACAGCAATGTTGGCTTGTGCGCTGTTTGCTTTCAATATTCGCGACCCTCATAATCCGGATAGCCTGCACGTGAATCTCATGAATTTCACCATGATTCTTTGGATGACTGCTTGGCTGGTGGACATCGCCTTCCGCAAACGTCCCGTTTCGTTTCACAGACCTGACCCCATCTCCGCTTCTCTTTATCTCGCTGTTCTGCTCGCCTGCTGGATGTTCGCCTCGTTCTTCTGGACCGAGAATCTTGACGACTATCTTTCTGTCTTATCAATCCGGTTGCCATTGCTGATCTTGCCTCTGTTGGCTCTGTTCGGCATGCCGAAGGAATTCCGGTTCCGACGGGCCCTGTTCGCTTTTGCTGTTGGCGTGATTTTCTACTCCATCGCTCTGCTTTTCTTTTCCTGGGATTCACTCCCCTATACCGAGAAAGATCCTTCCGAGCATTTCGTCTGGTACTACAACCAATTGCAGCACCGCACTCATTTTGGGGTCTGCCAGCTTTTCGCTCTTTCTATTCTTGCTTATCTGCGCCCACAGATTCGCAACCGTCTGCACAGCCGGGGGTGCTTTCGCCTCTTTTTTATTTTTTCCTGGCTGGTCGTAATGGCTTCCTTATATTTTTCCGAAGGACGCATGATGCTGGCTGTGGCACTTTTGATCTCTCTCTCCTTCCTGCTTCGTTTTCTGTGGCTTCACAACTGGAAACGGCTGACCTTCGCCATCCTGCCTCTCTGCGTCATTTTTTCCATCTTGCTGTTCGCCAACCATCCTCGACTTCAGTTGCGTCATTTCTCCGAACGGGAGATCCAGGCCTTCGAACCACGCTATGACCAGTGGCGATGTGCCGTCTTTTGCATCCAGGACGAATCTCACAACCTCCTGCTCGGCGAGGGGATAGGAGATGCAACCGATGTCTATAACCACATGCGACACGACAAGACAAGGAGCCATCTCTTTCACCCTATTTCCGATCCCTATGAGAGTGCCCATAACCAGTTCCTCCAAGGCCAGCTGGAGTACGGACTGATCGGAAGCGTTCTGTTCCTCGCCCTGCTCGTCTCTTTTCTTTTTTCTGCCCGGGAGTCACACGCTCGCTTCTTTGTCTTTCAGGTCGCTTTTGTCTGGTTCGCTTTGGCTCTGATCGAACAGTTGTTCAGCAAGAGTCAACCCGTGGACTTGTTCTGTTATTCTCTCCTTTTCTGCTATTGGGTTAAACTGGCAGGTGCGGAGAAACAACAACAGCTTCACTGATTCTTTTTGGACCTGTCTTATAGAAAAAAGGAGAGGACTCACACCCTGGAGTATGAGCCCTCTCTTTTATGGAAAAGAATACTTTTCGCCTGATTTCGATTACTTCTTTTCTCCGCCCTTTTCCGGACGTGGAAGCAGTACTTTATGCGAAAGTTTGAACTTGCCCGTTTTCTCGTCAATGGCAAGCAGTTTGACGTCAATCTCATCGCCCTCTTTCAGACCGGTTTCTTCCATCGTCTCAATGCGACGCCATTCTATTTCCGAAATATGTAGCAAACCTTCCTTGCCTGGCATGATCTCTACGAAACAACCATACGGCATGATACTCTTCACCTTCGAGTGATAGACCTCTCCAACCTCTGGTACTGCCACAATGGCACGGATACGGGCAATAGCCCCGTCCATCGATTCCTTGCTCGTAGCGGCCACTTCCACACGACCACAGTCATCCGTCTCTTCGATCGATACCGTAGCACCGGTCTCTGCCTGTATGCCTTGGATGATCTTTCCGCCCGGGCCTATGACAGCTCCGATGAATTCCTTAGGTATGTTCAGCACTTCAATGCGTGGTGCATGAGGCTTCAGGTCTGCACGTGGCTCTGCGATTGTTTCCGTAATCTTGCTCAGTATATGCAGACGTCCCTCGCGCGCCTGTGCCAAGGCTTTCTCCAGGATTTCATACGACAGACCGTCCACCTTGATGTCCATCTGTGTGGCTGTGATACCGTCCTTTGTTCCTGTTACCTTGAAGTCCATGTCGCCCAAGTGATCCTCGTCACCGAGAATATCGCTCAACACCGCATACTTCGTTGCTTTGTTCTCCGATATTAATCCCATGGCAACTCCGGCAACAGGCTTTTTGATCTTCACTCCCGCATCCATCAAGGCCAAGGTTCCGGCACATACCGTTGCCATTGACGAAGAGCCGTTGCTCTCCATGATGTCACTCACCACACGGACTACGTAAGGATAGTCTTCCGGTATCATGTTCTTCAACGCACGCATTGCCAAATGGCCGTGACCGATTTCTCGACGGCCGATACCGCGTTGCGGACGTGCTTCGCCCGTACAGAATGGAGGGAAATTATAATGCAACAGGAAACGGTCCGAGCCTTGGATCAGAGGCTCGTCTATGAGCTTCTCATCCTGCTTCGTTCCCAATGTGACGGTCGTCAGAGACTGGGTCTCTCCACGGGTGAAGATCGCACTTCCGTGAGGACCCGGCAGGTAGCCTACCTCACACCAGATTGGACGAATCTCGTTCAGTTTCCGACCGTCCAGGCGCTTGCCCTCGTCCAGCACACAACGCCTCATCGCCTCTTTCTCCACATCATGATAGTAGCGGTCGATCAGCGCTCCCTTCTCCTCCAGCTCCTCCTCGCTGTACTGCGCTTTGAACTCGTCGCAGATGGCGCTGAAGCCTTCTTCTCTCTTGTGCTTGTCTGCACATGCCGATGCCGCCATGGCATACGCCTTGTCGTAACATTCTGCATGCACCTTCTCGCGTAATTCTTCGTCATTCTCTTCCTGACAGTATTCACGCTTTGCCTTGCCCACTTCCGCCATGAGCTCTATCTGCGCCTGACACTGTATCTTGATGGCATCATGAGCCGCCTTCATGGCGCCAAGCAAATCTGCCTCGCTCACTTCCTTCATCTCTCCCTCCACCATCATGATATTATCCATCGTCGCAGCCACCATGATATCCATGTCGGCCTTCTCCAACTGAGCATAGGTAGGATTGATGACGTATTCTCCGTCAATGCGGGCTACTCGCACCTCCGATATTGGGCATTCAAACGGAACGTCACTCACGGCGATTGCCGCACTCGCAGCCAGACCGGCCAACGCATCCGGCATGTCAATGCCGTCGCTCGAGAACAGAGTGACCGTTACGAAGGTCTCTGCATGATAATCGCTCGGGAACAATGGACGTAGCGCACGGTCCACCAGACGCGAAATGAGGATTTCATAGTCGTCAGGACGACCCTCGCGACGCGTAAACCCGCCCGGGAAGCGACCTGCCGAAGCAAACTTCTCTTTATAATCTACTGACAATGGCATGAAGTCCGTCCCAGGAACGGCCTCCTTTGCCGAACATACCGTTGCGAGCAACATCGTGTTGCCCATGCGCACCATTACGCTGCCGTCGGCCTGCTTGGCCAGTTTCCCGGTCTCGATTGTAATGGTTCGTCCATCACCCATTGTGATGGTCTTCGTAATTACATTCATTTTTTAAACTGTACTATTTATTATTATAGAATCTTTTACTCTCACTATTTCAAACGCTGCAGGAGGAACGACTTGAAGTCGCCGAACTCCTTGCTCAGCGGCTCACTCTGTTTTGTCCCTCGCATGAACGCCTGCAGGCGTTCCGGTATCTCGAACTGCTCGCCCGTGATCTCCTCCACCTTCTCCAGAAATTTCGTCGGGTGGGCCGTCTCCAGAAAGACGCCGGTCTCTCCCGGCTTCAATCCTGCTTCCAGCGCACCGTAACCGCAGGCTCCGTGAGGATCCAGCAGGTATCCCGTCTCTCTATAGCAGCGGCGGATGGTCTCGGCAATCTCCTCGTCTCCGAAACGCGCTCCGCTGATGTCGCTGCGGATAGCCTCAATGTCCTGACCGTAAAGAGCAAGAACGCGGGCAAAATTGCTCGGATCACCCACGTCCATGGCGTTCGCCAGCGTCTGTACCGACGGACGGGGATTGTACTGACCCGTCTGAAGGTACTCGTAGAACACGTCATTGGAGTTGTTCGATGCTATGAAACGCTTCACAGGAAGACCCATCTTCTTTCCGAACAGGCCTGCCGTGATATTGCCGAAGTTGCCGCTCGGCACGCAGATCACCACCTCCTTGCCCGGCTCCAGTTTCTTCATCTGGGCATATGCGTAGAAGTAATAAAACGACTGGGGCAGGAAGCGCGCCACATTAATGGAGTTGGCGGATGTCAGCTTGTGCTTTGCATTGAGTTCTGGATCCATGAACGCATTCTTCACCAATGCCTGACAGTCATCGAAGGTGCCGTCCACCTCAATGGCCGTAATATTCTTTCCCAATGTTGTGAACTGACATTCCTGTATCGGACTCACCTTGCCTTTCGGATACAAGACGAAGACTTGGATCCCATCTACTCCCAGGAATCCGTTTGCCACCGCACTGCCCGTATCTCCACTTGTCGCAACCAGTACGTTCACTTCCTTGGCACCCTCCTTCCGGACGAAGTAACCCAGCAGGCGGCTCATGAAACGCGCTCCTACGTCCTTAAACGCCAGCGTCGGACCGTGGAACAGCTCCAGAGAATAGATGTTCTCCTTCACCTTCACCGCCGGAACGTCAAAACTCAGCGTATCACAGACAATCTGCTTCAGACTCCCGGCTTCGACGTCTTCGCCGAAAAAGGCATCCGCCACCGTATAGGCAATCTCATGGAAACTTTTTGTCTCGATGGTGTCATAAAAGGACTTCGGCAACTGCTTGATGCTCTCCGGCATATACAATCCCTTGTCTGGGGCCAGACCCTTGACCACGGCTTCTTCCAGTGTCGCCTTGGCTGCCTTGCCGTTTGTACTGTAGTATTTCATTGCTCTTGGGATTATCTGTTTTCGTTTTCTTGATTTTAGACTTCTACGAGTGCGAACTTCCGCCCGACAGCTTCTTCTTCATCTGACTCTTCCACCTGCGGTACGACACTTTGATGGCGCTCGTCTGAGTCAGCTCATTCATGAATTCCGCTCCATACAACTCTCCGTAGGAACCCGACTTGCAACTCTCCTCATCATATTTCTTCACGTCATCTGCCTTCTCTCCTGGACGGTAGATCAGGAACGGAACCGCCTGATTCGAGTGAGTTCGCGTGCGGCAGAACGTTGGATGGTCCGGAAGAATCGCTATTGTCACCGGATCGTCCTTCCATTTGCTCACCTCCTCGTAGATAGGCTTGACAGCTCGCTCTTCCAGATATTCGATGGTTTTCTTTTTCAACTCGGCGTTGCCGTCATGCCCGGCCTCGTCGCTCGCCTCGATGTGAAGGAAGACAAAGTCATTCTCGCGCAAGGCCTCTATCGTCGCCTGGGCCTTACCCTCATAATTGGTGTCAGACAGACCGGTGGCTCCCTCCACGTTGATGATTCGCAGACCCGCATAGGCTCCGATTCCCTTGATTAGGTCCACCGCCGATATCACAGCTCCGTTACGGAAATCATAGGTTTCCAGCAAGGTCTCCATCTGAGGACGATAACCCGCCGACCATGGCCAGATGCTGTTCGCCTTATCCTTCCCCTCGGCGGCTCGCTTCACGTTGATAGGGTGATTTTCCAACAACTCCTGCGAACGGATAATCAAGTCGTTTAGCAGATCTGCCGTCTCCTGTGCCTCTGCCGTCTCCGGCTTCACCAGCACATCCTTCCACGGCGTTCCTGGCACGTTATGTGGCGGTGTGCAGGACAAAGACTTATTGCCGCCTTTCACTATCAGCAAATGACGGTAACTGACTCCAGGATAAAACGTCACCTTGTCACTACCCAGTTCCTTGTTCAGGTAGGCGATAAGTTCTTTCGCCTCTCCGTCACTGATGTGACCCGCGCTGTGATTCTTGATCTTGCCGTCTTCGATACAGATTAGGTTACAGCGCATCGCCATCTCATTCTTCAGGATCGGGATACCCATACTCGCTGCTTCCAGCGAACCGCGGCCTTCGAACACCTTCGGCACGTCATAGCCCAACAGCGACAGATGCGCAATCTCACTCCCCGGCTCATAGCCGTCCGGCACCGTATGCAACAGGCCACAACGACCCTTGGATGCCAGGAGGTCCATCGTGGGAGTCGATGCCGCCTGAAGCGGGGTCTTTCCGCCCAACGATGCGATCGGCTCATCCGCCATTCCGTCTCCCAGGATAATCAGGTATTTCATTTCTTTATCTTGAATATGTTTTTTCTGTTTCTTGTTTACGATAGGATTCCACATACGATGGCAGAGCTGCTTCCAGACGCGACACCACCTCTTCCAGAGTTTCCGTATAGCTTTCTCCGCCTGCCGCATTCTTGTGACCGCCGCCGCCGAATAGGTCTTCCGCTATCTCGTTCACCGCAAAGTCTCCCTGCGAACGGAGCGAGACCTTTATCTTGTCCGCATCCTCACTCACGAAGGCCGAGACGAAAATCCCCTCTATCTCCATCGGCTTGTTCACATATCCCTCCGTGTCTCCCTTCTGATATTTATACGTCTGCTTCTCCGTCAGCGACAACGACGTAATAGCCGCACCTGTCTCCGGATACAGCCTCATCTTCTCCGACAGCAGATAACCCGTCAGGCGAAGGCGGCTCTCACAGTTGTTGCAGTTCACGTCCCGATAAATCTGTTCCTTGTCGATTCCTCTCTCCATCAGGTCCGCTATGATATAGTACAGTTCCTTGTCATTGCAACTGTACGTGAAATTCCCCGTATCTGTCATCATGCCTGTGTATATACAGCGCGCCACATCCCTCGTGAGACGGTCTTCCATTCCCGCCGTCACCAGCAGACGGTACACCAGCTCACACGTGGACGAGGCCTCCGGAACCGAAATACACAACGTCCAATCCTTCGTTGGATACAGATGATGATCCAGCAACATCTTTCGGGCTCCTGATCTCTCAATGTCCTCCTCTATCTGACCTGCGCGACTCGGAGTGTTGAAGTCCAGACACAACAGCAGATCCGCCTTCTCGATTATCTCGCGCACCTTTTCTTTCATCGACTTGTACACCGTTGACTCTCCCACCCCGGGCATCCAGCGGAAAAATCCCGGGTACGCATCCGGATACACCACCTGCGCGTCCTTCCCCATCTGCTTCAGCACGTGCCACATCGCCAGCGTTGAGCCCATCGCATCCCCGTCCGGACCTGTATGACCCAGCAATACAATGTGCTCCGACGACTCCATCAGGCGGCGCGCCGCCATGGCTTCCTCCGGGGTGATTACGTCTCGTAACGGTATCTTCATCTTTTCTCTTGTCCCATCCGGCAGGTCCTTCCGCCCGCACGTTCCGATGGAATTTGCAAAAGTACGAATAATTTACCGACCAATCACCATGATTGACCCTCTTTGTGCCCTCCATCTCCGTCCCACTCACTCTCTGTCGCCAACTCTTCCCTCCGATTATCCTTCCCTCCAACCATCCTCATCTCCTACGCTTTGTCTCTCACAGCCTCTTCGCTGGACCACAGGTATTCCCTCCCCCCCCTTTGTCTCCCTCTCCCTCTCCTAATCATCATTCATCCTCGAATCCTGCCGGCCGCATCCTTTCTCTCCTCCCCTTGTCTCCCTCTCCTGATCATCATTCATCCTCGAATCCTGCCGACCGCATCCTTTCTCTCCTCCTTGTCATACATCCTCCTCTCGCGCCCTCCCCTCTCTGCTCATTCTCTGAATCCCTCCTGTTCCATTTCCTCGTCCCCACCCCAAAAACACACAGCCTCCTCCATGCTCTTCCTGCTCTCTCTTTACCCTTCCTCTGCACTTATAGAATAGATAAAGAATAGTTGATGCATAGATAAAGCATAGATGAAATATTGATAAGACATAGTTAAAACATACTTAAAGCATAGATAAAACATAGATATAGTATAGATAACATATAGATAAAACATATATAAGACATACATGACTCATATATAAGGCATTGATAAAACAATACCTCTCCACTATCTACCCACTATCGTCCTTCCATTGCCCCTTCCGGTTCGTGTTCTTTTTTGCTATCTTTGAACTGCTTTTTACTGTACACGAATTTCATACTTCTTTGATGGACGAGGTTCTGGACGACGAAGAATTTGGAGAAATAGATATCGTGGTCAATCAACGTGCACGCAGTCTTCGGCTGCGTTTCGTTGATGGACGGCTTCGTGCCACCCTTCCTCCTTGGGCTTCTGAACACGATTTACGCCTTTTCATCGATGAAGTTCGGCCTCGACTGCAGAAGATGATCGAGAAAATCCATTCCGAGGAAGCCTCCCTTGTCATTGACCAAGACCACCCCCTTCAGACCCTCAGTTTCATCACGAACCTCTCTCGTTCAAACACGCGCAAGTCCATCTACTATCGACTCGCCGATGGAGTACTTTACATCGAGGTGCCCGAACGGCTCCAAATCCTCAGCCCCGAAGTTCAGCAACGCATCAAGGCTGGGGTCGAACATTTTATGCGCATCGAAGCAAAACGTCTCCTGCCTCCGCGACTCCAACGTCTTGCTGCTCAATGGGGCTTCCGGTTTTCCGATGTCAAGATTCAGTCATCCAAGACTCGCTGGGGTAGCTGCAATTCCCGACGCAACATCAACCTCTCTCTCTACTTGCTTCTCCTTCCTCCCAATCTGATCGACTCTGTTCTGCTCCACGAACTCTGCCATACTGTCGAGATGAATCATGGCCCTCGCTTCTGGGCTCTCATGGACAAGGTCACGCAGGGCAATGCTCAGCAACTGCGACGCGAAATACGGCGACACAGATGCCGACTGTAAAAACAGACAACCTTCTCGCGGCGACCCTTTTTCGCGTTTCCACTCCGTTTTTTGGAAAGATTTCCGTAACTTTGAATCTCTATCATACGGTCTCCCTGCTAAACCACACAACACGATGCGTCTATGAAAGATACTGCCAATGGAGCACTGACACGACTGGTTGCCATTTTGAATCAGAATCTCGACCTTGACGATTTGCTTCTCAAGGCCTGCAACGAAATGGTTATCGCTGCCGGTGCCCGTGCGGGATACATCACCTTCGGAGGCAAATCCTACGAATCCAACGACTATTTTACAACCGAACACAGTGTCTCCTTCCACGAATCCATTGCCGATGACCTTCTGCTCGAACTGCATCTCTTCTTCCTGTCGGCACAACAAGACAACAGCACGTCAGACATCTCACTGATGCTCCGGATCCTGACTGGCGAAGTCTCCAAAAGACGACTCTCTCTCCTCTTACAGGACAACCGGGAACGAGTCAAGGAACTCAACGGAATTAATCAGACCGCCAGCATCATCGGAAAGGAAGTTTCCATCAGAGAAACCCTGCAGAAAATATGCAACATTATTCCCAAGTCGCTTCAGTTCCCCGACCTCGCTTGCGCACGCATTACCTATGAGGATACCTCCTACCAAAGCAAAGGATTCTGCGAAAGTGCCTGGTTCATCAGGGAAAATTTCGTTACGCTCGACGACAGGAAAGGATCCATCGAGGTTTTCTATACTCGGAAATGTCCCGATGCCGACTACGGACCGTTCCTGCGGGAAGAAATACGACTGCTTGGCAATATCGGACGACTTATTTGCGGCTATATCAACAACCACAAGGGACGTGAGGTAATGAACAAGGCCACGCGGCTCGTCGATACGAGCAAACGAGTCAACTACCGCGAGACGTATATCAAGGACCGACAACCACTGCAACAGTTCTTCAACAAACAGATGCTCGACAAGTACATCTACTTCGACATGATGCGCTACAAGGTTAAGAACATTCTGTTTGTCGCCACGCTCTACGATGCCTACATTCTCGAAAGCGAGGACAATTTCTTCGAACAATTCATGGGGGGAGAGATCTACCAGTTCTCGCTCTTTTCTCTGCCTCGTACCACGGCTGTGACCTCATCCGAGGAGGCGTTGGACATGCTGCGTACCATGAAGTTCGATCTCGTCATTCTGATGGCTGGACTCGACAAGAAACATCCCGTCGAACTGAGCAAGAAAATACGACGACGCTACAAGAAACTGCCCGTTTACCTGCTCGTCAACCGTAAAGACGACGTTCGCTTCTTCGAAAATCTTGTCCCCGTCAGCGATAGCATCGACAAAATGTTCGTTTGGAACGGAGAATCTCAGATTCTTTTCTCCATCGTCAAGAGCATCGAGGATCGCGCAAACGTCGAAAACGATACAACGATCGGACTCGTTCGCGTAATTCTCCTCATCGAGGACCGACCTTCCTATTATTCGAAATATTTGCAGTACCTCTATGAGATCGTCTTTGCTCAGATCGAACAGTCTCTTCGCGATGTGATGCACAACGAAATCGACAAGATAAGCCGTATGAGATCACGACCGAAGATCCTGCATGCGGCCAATTACGAGGATGCCATGTTCATCTATGAGAAATACAAGGACTTTCTCCTCTGCGTCGTTACCGATGCGGAATTTGAACGCAACGGAACTCTTGACAAACAAGCCGGCATCAAGTTTATTCGACACGTGCAGAAACAGATGCTCTCGCTTCCGATTATCCTTCAGAGCAGCGATACGGAAAACGAAGTTCTGGCAAAACAACTTGGCGTCACTTTCATCGATAAAAACAGCGATACGATCTTCAACGACCTCCAGCGTTTCCTCATTAGCCAACTCGGATTCGGCGACTTTGTCTTCCGTGATGCCAAGACTGGAAAACCAATTGCAGAAGCTCACACCCTGCAGGAGTTTCTCAGCATTCTCAAGTACGTGCCCGAGAAGACCATCAAGATGCACTCCGATGAGAACCAGTTCTCGCTTTGGCTCATGTCTCGTGGAGAAATTCGACTGGCTAAACGAGTAAATCCTCTTTTATACAGCGATTTCGAGGGTGTCGAAGACTATCGGAATAAGATACTCAACCTCTTCAACGAATACGCTGAGGAAAAGAACAAGGGTAAAGTCCTGAATTTCGACGACGTTCATGAAGTAACCGAGAAGAATATCGTCAGCATGGCCGGAGGGTCTTTCGGAGGGAAAGGACGGGGTCTCGCTTTCATCAATGTGCTCATCGCTACCTCTGATTTCAGCCAATTCAGCAGCGAAATCAATATTCGCATGCCGAAGACAGTCATCATCGGTACCGATGAGTTCGACAAATTCATGAAGGACAATGGACTCTTTGCTTTCATCGCAGATCCACATCACTCCTACGCCGACATCCGCAAGGCATTCTACGAAGCCAAACTCTCTGACTCCATCTGGACAAAACTGGCACGTTTCCTCTCTCAGACTTCGCGGCCTCTGGCTGTACGTTCTTCCAGCATCTCCGAGGATTCCCTCTCTCAACCGTTTGCCGGCGTGTTCGACACCTATATTGTGCCGAACAACAACCCCGAAGAAAAGGAGAATCTACAACAACTCGGACATGCCATCAAACTGGTCTATGCCTCTATCTATTCCAACGAGAGCAAGCATTATTTCGACGCCATCAACCGCAACGTGGAGGAGGAAAAGATGGCTGTCGTACTGCAGGAATTGGTCGGACAGGAACACGACGGATACTACTACCCGAATATCAGCGGAACGGCACAGTCCTATAATTACTATCCGATTGCACACATGAAACCCGAAGAAGGGTTCGCTAATGCTGCCGTTGGATTGGGATACTACGTCGTAGGAGGACAGAAGTCGTTCCGATTCTCGCCTCGTTATCCGAATATCGACATCTTCAGCACGAAGGACCTGATCAAGACGACACAAACCGAGTTTTGTGCCCTAGACCTCAACAAACAACACATCGACTACCTGCTGAACGGCGAAGCCGCTCCGCTTGCAACACTGCGCATTTCCGATGCCGAACGACACGGAACAATCAAACACTGCGCTTCCGTTTTCAATCCCGAAAACGACAACGTCGAACCGGGACTCTCTTGCCCTGGACCACGTATCATCAATTTTGCCAACATTCTCAAATACCACTATATCCCGCTTCCGGAATTGCTCGACGAATTGCTCGGAATAGCACAAGAAGCCATCGGAAGTCCCGTTGAAATGGAATGGGCTGTCGACCTCGAACATGCCGAAAACGGGCTCCCTTCTTTCTATCTGCTGCAAATCAAACCAATGGCTTCTGGAACGGCCATCGATGCCATTGACATTGGAAAGCCTCAGAAAGGGAAAACACTGCTCTACACCGAAAATAGCCTCGGAAACGGAATCATCAATTCCATTACTGACATCATCTATGCCGATCCCGAAAAGTTCGATAAAATGAAAACCCTTGACATGGTTAGGGAAATAGAATATCTGAACAATAAAATGGTACGCAAAAATCGACATTACGTTCTCATCGGACCGGGACGATGGGGAACTCGCGACCGCTTTTTGGGTATTCCCGTTACTTGGCCACAGATCTCCAATGCCAGAGTCATCGTTGAAATGAGCCTCCCAGGATTCCCGCTCGACTCCTCGCTCGGAAGCCACTTTTTCCACAATGTCACATCTATGAATATCGGATATTGCTCCATCCAGGACTCTTCGCTCGTCGAGACCATCAATTGGAACTTTATCAAAAAACAGAAGCCTTGCGAGGAAACAGAGTTCTTTAAGCATATCCAACTGAAAACTCCGCTGAAAATAAAAATGAATGGACGGGAAAGGAAAACACATATTCTCTTATAGACAGACTAATCCTCCCTATTCATCAGATAAAATACGAAATAATGACAGGACAATATGATAACGATAGGTGTCTTTGATAAACAGAAAGTAATGCGAGAAGCGATCTGCTCGCTCTTGGCCACGAACGAGGAATTCCTGCCGAAAGCAGTAACTCCGGAAACGGAAGATCTACTCGCCGAGGTAGGGAATGAGGGTTTCAACATCCTGCTTTTCAATATCTATACCCCACAGTTTGAGGAAATGAGGTTTATTTCTCAAATTCATTCCACCTGTCCTAGGACACGAGTCCTCGTCCTCTCGCAGAACAACGAAGAGGAACTGATTCTGAAAACCATTAAGGCAGGAGCAAAAGGATTCCTCGATGCCAATGCCGGAAAAAACGAACTGTTTGAAGCCATCTACACACTTCGCGGAGGATACGATTTCTACAGCGAAAGCATCACGCACATGCTCCTCGGAAAATACCTCAAGAAGATTAAGAACAAAGAAACGGTCGAAGCTCCTGGCGTCGAAGCGCTTAGTCAGCGACAGATTGAAATCATCCGAATGTGGGGTAACAACATGAGCAACAAGGAAATCGCCGATAAACTTTTCATCTCCGTACGAACCGTCGAAAGCCACAAGAACCACATCATGCAACGGCTCAATCTCAAGACGAATATTGACATGATTAAATTCGGCATACGCAACAATCTGATCGATATTTGAATCCCACTCTTCTATAATAAAGGAAAAGGACAGCTGCTGTGCTGTCCTTTTCCTTTATTCATCCCCCTCCTTCGGCTATTCATCAAAAAGACTTCTTTGGCTGGCACCACGCCTCCGGTTCAGATGCTCGTACGCCATATCGGTAACCTCACGTCCTCGAGGCGTCCGCTTCAGGAATCCCTCTTTAATCAGAAACGGCTCATACACCTCTTCAATCGTCCCAGCATCCTCGCTCAATGCAGTCGCTATGGTTGTCAGTCCGACAGGGCCTCCGTTGAATTTGTCTATCACCGTGAGCAACAGTTTGTTGTCTATCTCGTCAAGACCGAACTTATCGATGTTCAACGCCTCCAACGCATATTTTGCTATCGATACGTCTATTCGGCCATTTCCCTTTACTTGGGCAAAGTCTCGCACCCGACGTATCAACGCATTGGCAATTCGAGGCGTGCCGCGACTGCGGCTCGCTATCTCTGCTGCAGCCTCTCTGACACAATCAACATTCATCAGTCTCGACGACCGAAGGATTATCTTTGTCAAGACGTCTTCATCATAATACTCCAAATGACAGTTGATTCCGAAACGGGCTCGGAGTGGCGCTGTCAGCAGACCGCTGCGCGTCGTCGCGCCTATCAGCGTGAACGGATTCAGGTCTATCTGAATAGATCGGGCCGAAGGACCTTTGTCGATCATGATGTCTATGCGGTAATCTTCCATCGCCGAATATAGATACTCCTCTACCAATGGACTTAATCGGTGTATTTCATCAATGAAAAGGACATCATTTGGCTCCAGAGACGTGAGGATACCTGCAAGGTCTCCCGGTTTGTCAAGCACCGGACCGGAAGTAATCTTAAAGCCTACTCCCAACTCATTGGCAATAATGTTCGAGAGCGTTGTCTTTCCCAGACCAGGAGGGCCATGTAACAATACATGATCCAATGGTTCCTGCCGCATCTTGGCTGCGTCCACGAAAATACGCAGGTTTTCCACTATTTTGTTCTGACCGCTGAAGTCGGAAAAGGATAAGGGACGCAAAGCGTTTTCAAAGTCCGTCTCTCGCTGCTGATTCCGTATGTCAAAAGATTCGTCTTCCATCTTCTTTTTGGTTTGTGGCCGTTTTCCCATCTCCTCAGGACAGAACTGCCTTTTTGAGAATCACTTACTGGTAAAGTCTCGGAAAACATCCTCCATGTCTCGCTCCTGCAACGACAAAGTCAGCAGGGTGTTCCCTTTTTTAAACACATGACTGGACAGGTCTCCGCGGATGTCTCCTTCGCTCTCCATCGTGAAGACACATGGCCTCTCCTTCCGAATCTTCCTGATGCCGGAAAGACCATCAAAGAAACTTTCTTCTACGTCATCTCCCAGCTCCACCGTCAGAAAGACTCGGTTCGACTCCCTTGACGACACCATCTGACGCTCACTCTGATCTGCCACGATCCGACCTTCATTGATGATGATGACTCGGTCACAGATGGCTTTCACCTCCTGCATGATATGGGTGGAAAGCATGACCGTTTTCTCTTTCCCGATATCAGATATCAATTGTCGCACTTCTGCCAGCTGATTCGGATCCAGACCTGTCGTCGGCTCATCCAGAATCAGAACCTGAGGGTCGTGAATCAGAGCCTGTGCCAGACCCACTCGCTGACGGTATCCCTTACTCAGCTCTCCGATTCGCTTCGTGCTTTCCGGAGTCAGGCCAACCCTGTCCACTATCTCATTCACCCGACGATTCAAGTGGTCCAGGCCATATAGCCGACCTACATACGACAGGTATTCCTTGACATACATCTCCAGATACAAAGGATTATGTTCTGGTAAGTAGCCTATCTGACGCTTTACCTCTATCGGATTCTCCGACACCTCCATTCCGCACACTTTCACTTCCCCCTTGTCATACGGAAGATAACCCGTAATACACTTCATGGTCGTTGACTTTCCTGCTCCATTCGGACCAATGAAACCGACTATCTCTCCCGTCGCAATCGAGAACGAAACGTCTTTCAGCACATGCTGACGGCCATAACTCTTGTTTAGTAGGCTGATGCTAATGGACATAGTTCCTTTGTAGATAATTCTTTTTATAGAGGAACAAATTTAATAAAAATGTGCGACCCTTTTTTAAGTGTCGCACATCCTATCTCTTTTTTCTTCTCTGTTATCACTTCCTTAACTGCAACGCAATCGCTGGCCCGGACGAAGAACCGAACGTCGTGACAGGCGATTCAGGCGGCAAAGTTCCTTCACGCTGACACCATATCGGGAGGCAATTCCCGACAGAGTTTCTCCTTTGCGCACCTTATGATAGCGTGCTCCCCTCGACGAGGAATGACGATGATTCGATGAGGAACGATACGAACGACCCCCATATGCCCAATCGAACGAATTGCGCTTTACAAGAAAATAATTGTCCGCAATGGCCTTGTTCTCCTGAAAATCAAACAACTTTTCTGGATTGATTGGATTGCCTAAGAAACGAGCCTCGAAATGTAGGTGAGGACCCGTGCTTCGACCCGTGCTGCCTCCAAGACCAATGGTCTGGCCTGCCACCACTGACTGACCCTGAAACACCTTGATCTCCGACAAGTGGCCATAAACCGTCTCCAGCCCGTTCGGGTGACGAATCACCACGTAATATCCATATCCGCCACGATCATACCGGGTGATACGGACCTTTCCGTCAAAGGCAGCTCCCACAGGATCTCCCGTGCGCAACGCTATGTCAATTCCGTAATGGTTGCGACTTCCGCGCGGACCGAAATGAGAAGTGGTTGAGCCAATCACCGGCGCCACATATCCCTTACAACTGATGACTACCGAGTCCGGAACTTCACTTACATCTACGCGGTTGGCATTCACTCCTGACGTGCCCCACGCTCCTTCATATAAGTCATCGGCAGGATTGTCTCCCGACATATAACTGCTTCGCGATTCCTGTGCGTCTAATTCTATGTAACGGGAAATAACGGAGTCTAAAAGATGATTCTGACGTTGATAATAAGTATTGTTTGCTGTTGCTCTTGTGCGCTGTCTGTTATTTTGGGCGGTAACAGTCGTCGCCGTGGTCAAGGCAACAAGCGAAAGAGCAAATAGAATGGGTTTTATCATAAGTATTAAATCTGTTTTTGGGGTCGTTGTCTCATTGGCCTTTTTTTGACCAAAAAAAGATTTTTTCTCTTTGAGACGCCCAAATATAGACTTTTATTTCACCTAAAACAAACAAAAACCCGTTTTTTTAACTTATTTTACTCCAATCAATCGTTTCTTTTGTTTTTTTTCGCAGTTGCAAGGTCAAAATGGCATTCGCCGGCGCAGATAGTGACGGATCTGACTCAAGAACTCGCATGGCAGTGTCACGAGCAAGGGTCAGTAACTCGGAATCCTGAACCAAATTGGCAATTTTCAATTCAAATGGCATTCCGCTCTGCATGGTGCCCTCTAAGTCCCCTGGGCCTCGAAGACGGAGGTCTGCTTCTGCTATCTCGAACCCGTCATTCGTGCTCACCATGGTTTCTATACGTTTCCGCGTGTCACTCGCCAACTTGTAAGGCGTCAGCAATATACAATACGACTGTTCAGAACCTCGTCCCACCCTGCCTCGCAATTGATGCAACTGCGCCAGCCCGAATCGCTGGGCACTCTCGATTACCATCACCGAGGCATTGGGCACATTCACACCCACTTCTATCACAGTCGTGGCTACCATGATCTTGGTTTCTCCACGGACAAATCGTTGCATCTCCTCGTCTTTTTCCGTCGATTTCATCTGCCCGTGAACCATACTGACGCGAAATTGGGGCAAATGTTCCCGAATATACTCATAACCCTGCTCTACCGCCTGCATGTCACTTTTTTCCGATTCCTTGATCAACGGATAGACAACGTAGGCCTGACGACCCACATCAATCTCTTTTTTCAGGAAACGAAGCACCTCATCTCGTTTGGTTTCGTAATAATGAATAGTCCGGATAGGCTTACGACCTGGGGGCAATTCATCAATGACTGAGACATCCAGATCTCCATATACGGTCATGGCCAAAGTTCGTGGGATCGGAGTGGCCGTCATTACCAATACGTGAGGAGGAGTCTGGTTTTTCGACCATAGCCGCGCTCGCTGCGCAACGCCGAACCGGTGCTGCTCATCAATGACCACCATCCCCAGATTCGAAAACTGAACAGTATCTTCCAACAAGGCATGTGTACCGATAAGAATCTGAAGACGACCGTCTTCCAGCGAACCGTGAATCTCTTTTCGGTCCGATTGCTTGGTCGATCCCGTCAACAGGCTCACCGTCACGCCACGACCTCTCAACATCTCACAGATAGTCTGATAATGCTGGCTTGCCAATATCTCTGTCGGAGCCATCAGACATGCCTGATAGCCATTATCCAAGGCCATCAGCATCGTCAGCAGGGCCACCAGCGTCTTACCGGAGCCGACGTCTCCTTGTAGCAGACGATTCATCTGCCTTCCGGAACCAACATCGCTCCGGATTTCGCGCAATACCTTTTTCTGCGCGCCCGTGAGCTCGAACGTCAGGTTTTTCGAATAAAAGGAATTGAAGTACGTTCCTATCTTCGCAAACACAAATCCTCGTGATTTCTTGGATCCATATACAGACTGCTTGAGGATTGACAACTGTATGTAAAATAACTCTTCGTATTTCAGCCGCATACGTGCCGACTTCAGAGACACAGGATCCTTCGGGAAGTGAACGTTACGGAGAGCCTCATCAAGACCCATCAGATGATACGTATCAAGGATATATCGGGGCAGGGTTTCGCGTACGGGCTGCGACAGTTCCTCCAGTGCCACATACACCAATTTGCGCATGGTGGTTGACGTTAGACCAGCATTCTTCATTTTCTCCGTCGTATTGTAGAGTGCCATCCAGCCCGTCAGTTTCTTCTCCGTCTCCGGCGTCGCCTCCTCTAATTCAGGATGTGCTATGTTATATTTGCCGTTGAAAACGGATGGTTTCCCAAATAGGATATAGGTAGTATCTGGCTTTAGACGGCTCGCCGCATACCGGATTCCACGAAACCATACCAGAGAAATACCGCCCGTTTCATCATAGAAAATCGCCTCCATACGCTCATGACGACCCTCTCCTACCTTGCGCAGATTGCGCAGGCGACCCTTCATCTGGATATAGGAGGCGTCAGAATTGATTTCAGATACCTTGTAGAAACGCGATCGGTCAAGGTATTTGTACGGATAATAGCATAACAGATCTTCTATAGTTCGGATTCCAACCTCGGATCCCAATAGCTGAGCGCGTCTGGGACCGACTCCTGGTAGAAACTGTATGTCCGATAGTAGTTCTGCCATGCCACTATACCTTACCTATTGATCGGATGGTTCCCGCCTCTAACTCTATACGGTGTGTGATGCAAGTCGGGATTTCATCAGGAGAATGAGATACATAGATGAGCGTGGCATCCGTTGCCGTACAGATGGAATCCAACAAACCGATGAAACGCTGGGACTGCTCATAGTCGATACCCTGACAGGGCTCGTCCAATATAAGTAGTGGTGGATTCTTTATGAGAGCTCGGATTAGGAGAAGCATGCGCTGCTCACCAAGGGAAATCTCCGAAAAATTCTTTTTCAGAAGACCTTCCAGACCCAACGCCTTCATCCACTCTTTCGTAACCGACTCCTGCCACTGGGTCGGACGAGAGGAAAATCCCACTTCATCATTGAATCCGGAAACAACCACATTAAGGCACGGCAGGTCTCGAACGGAAGTATGCGAGGAGGAAGAAATCTTGTGTTGGCTTAGGAAATAGAGATGAAGTTCCGGACTGACAAAGCCGATCTTCTTCTTGATGTCCCAAATACTCTCTCCGCTTCCGCGAGGCTGACCGAAAAGCGAGATGTCATTGGCGTACGCCTGCGGATTGTCTGCCGTTATCAGACTCAATAGCGTGGATTTACCCGAACCATTATGACCAGCAAGATGCCACCGCTCATGGTCTCTGACCTCCCAATTGATATGACTCAAGAGAGGTTCGCCCTGCATGGTGATGTGAACATCTCGCATTCGGACCACGTAGCCGTACTCCGGACGGTCGTTCGTCTTGGGCAAATGGATTTCTCCTGAGGCGACAGGCTGTTTGCGTCTTACCTTCTCCATTTCATCACAATAAGTCGATGCATCCTCTATTCGTTTGATTTTGCCTCTCTCCAGTTCAATTACTCGGTCTGCAAACACGGGAATTTCTTTGACACCACAGACAAGGAATACCGTTTTTCCCGTTTCCTTTAGTTTCTTCATGCTCTTTCGCAACAGTTCCCGCGTTAGCGTATCAAGACCCAAAAAGGGCTGGTCCATTACATAGAGGTCTGCTTCATGCAAGAGAGCCAACGCAATCTGCGTCCGTTTCCGCTCTCCGTTACTTAACTGCAACAGGTTTCGCGTCAATAACGGATGAATGTTCAGTTGCGTGTATATCTCTTCCTTTCGGCTTTTTCCTTCAAGTTTTTCCAGTTTCTTCTCCAACCACTTCCCCACTTGAGGAAGTTCTTCCATTTCCTCCGAATATTCGTATCGCTGACCATAATAGGTCTGAGTCATTCCTGTTTGGGAAAAAAAGTTGTCCTGCTGTGGGACATAGAAGGGTTGAATCCCTTCTCCTTTCTCCACTGTTCCTCCATAGGCCGCCAGCTCGCCCGCCACCAGCTGTGCCAACGTTGTCTTTCCGCTGCCCGCTGCTCCGACAAGAGCAACAACTTCTCCCTTTTCAACACGGAAACTCACTCCGCGGAGAATCATATTCATGTCTTTTTTTACAAAGGCGTTTCGTGCCGAAAATACTACTTCATTCATGCCAATGGATTCCTTTCTTAGATTACTCCTATCAATGTCAGAAACAAGAGAGCAACAAATATCGGTGAAACAAAACGGATGAGGAAGCGCAACACGACATAATTAATTGACGGGCTTTCATTTTCGCTGTTTGTCAGTTGACTTTGCAACACCCTGCTCGGCATGATCCAGCCGGCAAACAGTACAATGAAAAATCCTCCCAAGGGCAACATGACGTTGGAGGAAACCGAGTCGAAGATATCAAACAACGGTTTCCCGCCAATCTCAAACCATCCATGACCGGATAGGGACAGCGCACACATACTTCCCGTTACCGACATGGTCAACGCAACCGCCAGACAGGCTTTCCAGCGTTTCATCCGCAATTCTTCAGAAGCAAAGGCGGCGACGGTCTCCAACAACGACACCTGCGACGTCACGGCAGCAAAATACACCAGAAGGAAAAACAAGATGGAAAATCCATAACCTCCTGGCATCTGCTGAAAGATGTTCGGCATCGTGTTGAAAAGGAGTGTCGGACCCTGTGTGGGCTCCAGACCGAACGAGAAGACGGCTGGGAAAATAACCATACCGGAAAGAATGGCAACCAAAGAATCGAAAGTGACTATGCCGAGTGCCGTTTTCGGAAGATTACGGTCCGAACTGATATAGGACCCATACGTCAACATGGCTCCCATACCCAACGAAAGGGAGAAAAAAGATTGACCCATCGCTGTCAGTACCGTTTGGAGACTTATCTTCTCAAAGTCGGGTTTCAAAAGAAAGGCCACGCCCTTCCACGACTCCGGCAGACAGAAAAGCGAATTACAGACTAAGATAAGTATCAGCACAAACAGGGCTGGCATCAGTATCTTGTTGAATCGTTCTATCCCCTTGCTCACTCCGAGAACCACAACCACTAACGAGATTCCTAACGAAACCAGGGCTTGAAGCGTCGGCCCTGTCCCTCCTGCAAGGAACAGGTCAAAATAGTTCTTGATCTCATCCGATGACTTTCCACTGAATTCGCCGACTACTGATGCCCGCAAAAATTCCAGTGACCATCCGCCGACTACCATATAGAAGGACGTTATGACATATGCTGCGGCTACCCCCAGAAAACCAACCAGAAACCACGGACCTGGAGCAATGTTCTTGAATGCGCGCATGGCATTGCACCGCTGACTGCGACCGATGGAGAGTTCGGACAGCATCACGGGCAACGAGACCAATAGACTGACACATAGGTAAACGAGCAGAAAGGCCGACCCTCCGTTCTCACCAGCCAGATAGGGAAATCGCCACAGATTACCCAAACCGACCACTGACCCCGCTACCGTTGCAAAGGTCCCAATTCTGCTGTTGAATTCTCCTCTGGCCATCAGTTTCTCCCTTTCTTCATCAACACCTCTGCTATCAACAGATCAATAGGTGTCGTTATTTTTATGTTTTCTCTGTTCCCATCGACCAGATAAATCACGCCTCCTGCCTTTTCATAAACCGACGCATCATCCGTCAACCGACCGAGCTCTTCTTCCGTCATCGTTGACAAATGGGAATAGGAGGACTTTAAATCCGCGCTTCTGAACACTTGAGGTGTCTGTACCAGATGATAACGGCTTCGGTCAACGGCATACGTGCCGTTTTCTCCTTCCTCCCGAATACTATCTGTCAAAGAAACTACAGGAATGGCAGAGCCGTTTCTCTCTGCACCCTGGTAACATCGTTCTATCGTGTTCCGCGACACGAGCGGACGCACTCCGTCATGAATGCCAACAAGAACACCATCCGGAACATGTCTCAAACCGTTCTCTACGCTTTGGAGACGGCTTTCGCCTCCTTCTATGACGACTATTTCTTCTCTGAATTCATGCCTCTCACACAGTTTGGCCCACTGTTTGCACTGACTGGAAGGAAGAACCAACAGGACATGCAGAGATTTGTCATATTCCAGAAATCGTCTGATTGTATGCATCAGTATGGGAATACCGCAAATCGGGAGAAACTGCTTCGGCACATCCGACCCCATGCGCGTTCCTTTCCCTCCTGCCACTATCACGACATATCGTTCCTGCTTTGACATCCCCTTGTTTTTGACATTACATTTTACATCAAAGCAAAGATAAAAAAATAATGATAACTTTGCAGCGTTTTACACATCATCATTCGTCACGGATGAAAGGAGTTGTTTTTCTTATATGTTTTGTTTTTGCCGGCTTTGATCTGTTGGCGCAGACTCAAAGTGGAATTAAGGCTGTTTTATCCGAACTCACCGACAATTCCGACCCTTCCAAAGGCTCCGTCACCATTCGCCAAGACCCTCGCATCGAAGAGTTGATGGAAAAACGGAAAGACATACAACCGCCTACCTCCAACCGCAGCTCAATAACCGGTTCTTTTACCACCAACGTACGATCGGGAACAGGATACCGCGTACAGGTGTTCTCCAGCAATGCTCAACGTCAAGCGAAAGATCAAGCTTACGCGGTCCAATCCAAAATCAAAAACAAATTTCCCCAACTTCCCGTCTACGTTTCCTATACCTCTCCCTTCTGGAAAGTTCGTATCGGCGATTGCCAAACCATGGAAGAGGCTCAGCAACTCCGTGTCAACGTAAAAAAAGCCTTCCCAGAGTTCCAACAGGAAACATACGTCGTTCGTGACAAAATCTTTCTTCCCGCCTACTAAGCCGATTCTGAAAATCTTATCTTAATGAATAATCTGGTCGCATCCGAGCCAATAGGAGAACGCACTCATCAGTTGGCAAAACATTACAAGGAAATCCTGAATATCTTAGGGGAAAATCCGCAAAGAGAAGGTCTGCTCAAAACCCCGGTTCGCGTGGCAAAAGCCATGGAATTCCTCACCGCAGGTTATTCTGTGGACCCAGGCGAAATCATTAAGTCTGCCACTTTCAAGGAGGACTATCGGCAAATGGTCATCGTCAAGGATATCGACTTTTTTTCGCTTTGCGAACACCACATGCTCCCCTTTTATGGCAAAGCACACGTGGCCTATATTCCGAACGGATACATCACAGGACTAAGCAAGATAGCACGCGTCGTCGAAGTGTTTGCTCGACGGCTGCAGGTTCAGGAACGCCTCACTACACAAATTAAGGAGTGCATCCAACAGACTCTCAACCCTCTTGGTGTCATGGTCGTTGTCGAGGCCAAACACATGTGCATGCAGATGAGAGGAGTCGAAAAACAGAATTCCATTACTACGACATCCGATTTTACCGGAGCTTTCGAACGCGACAAGACTCGGGAAGAGTTCATGAATCTCATTCGGTCCGACGCCTGAGATTCTCTACTCTACCCACGTGCTACGGTCTAGATTACGATATCCGATCGCCTCGGCAATGTGATGTTTCTGGACCTGCGCATCACCGGCAAGGTCAGCAATGGTTCGACCTACTTTCAGAATGCGATCGTATGCTCGCGCCGATAGGTTAAATTTCAACATCGCCTTTTTCAACAGTTCCCGTCCAGCCTCATCTGGTTCGGCATACTGATGAAGCATCTTGCTTGTCATTTGGGCATTACAGTGAATCCCCCTATGTGTTTTGTATCGTTCCGTCTGTCGCTCTCGGGCCCGGACCACCCTGTCTCGGATTGTTGCACTGGACTCTCCGTCGTGTTGACCGGAAAGTTTTGTAAACGGAACACTGAAAATCTCTATCTGAAGATCAAAACGATCCATCAGCGGACCACTGATACGGTTCAGGTATTTCTGAACCTGTGCCGGTGTACAGATACATTCGTGCGTCGGATCATTATGATATCCGCAAGGACATGGATTCATCGCCGCAACCAACATGAAACTGGCGGGATATTCCGTCGTGTATTTGCTGCGTGAGATGACTATCTTTCGGTCTTCCAATGGCTGACGCATCACCTCCAGGGCACTGCGCTTGAATTCCGGCAATTCATCGAGGAAAAGAACTCCGTTATGAGCAAGAGAGATTTCTCCCGGCTGAGGATTCGTCCCACCACCCACAAGGGCAACATCACTGATGGTATGATGCGGACTGCGAAACGGACGCTGTGTCATCAATGACGAACCTCCCTTTACTGTTCCTGCCACCGAATGGATCTTCGTCGTTTCCAAGGCTTCTCGTAACGTCAGCGGAGGCAGAATGGTCGGGATGCGCTTGGCCATCATCGACTTCCCGGCTCCTGGAGGACCTACCATGATCAAGTTATGACCGCCAGCCGCTGCAACTTCGATGGCTCTTTTCACTGACTCCTGACCCTTTACATCGGAAAAATCAACGTCGAAACAATTGACATGATCGTAGAATTCCTTTCGCGTATCTACGATTTCAGGTTCCAAATCTTTTTGCTTGTTTAGGAATCCCAATACGTCTCTGATATGATCGACTCCATACACTTCCAGATTATTGACTATTGCTGCCTCTCTGGCGTTTTCTCTTGGCAGGATAAAACCTTTGAACCCCTCCTCGCGAGCCTTGATGGCAATGGGAAGAACACCGCGGATTGGCTGGATGCTGCCGTCCAATGAAAGTTCTCCCATTATAACGTATTTGTCTAATCCATCCATGATGACCATTTCCGATGCTGCCAGCATGCCGATGGCAATGGGGAGGTCGTAGGCGGATCCCTCCTTTTTAAGATCTGCCGGCGCCAAATTGATGACCGTCTTTTTCTGTGGTACGCTCAAACCACTGTTTTGCAACGCAGACAAAATACGCTCGTGACTCTCCTTTACCGCATTGTCGGGCAATCCGACCATATACAATTTCGAACCCGATGCCACATTCACTTCCACCGTCACAATCAGCGCATCAATTCCTTGTACCGCAGCCCCATACGTTTTTGCCAACATATCTCTTTGTTTTTTGGTTCGTTGTTCTCTACTCCCTTTTCCACCCTGTCTGATTCTCGTTTCGTGCTTATAAAGTTACGCTTTTTCCGTTTCTTACCACACATTTAACCTTATATGAATGACCCCCTGGCAAAAAAAAGTCGTGTTTCTTTCCTGAAACACGACCCTCTCTGCTTATTATATCTTTCCTTTTATTCGAATTTTTCTGCTATCTGACGAGCAATCTCTGCCATGCGATCTTCCGACAACTTCAATTTTTCCTTGTCAAATTTCATGTCAGATTCCTTGTTTAATGGAACCAGATGAATATGTGTGTGCGGAACCTCCATGCCCAAAACTGCCATCCCTACTCGCTGACAAGGAATGGCAGCCTTGATCGCCTTTGCCACTCGCTTGGCAAATACCGTCAGCCCGACGTACGTTTCATCGTCAAGATCAAAAAGATAATCGTTTTCCGTATTCTTCGGAATTACCAAAGTATGACCCTCCGACATCGGAGCAATATCCAGAAAAGCAAAGAAATTCTCGTCCTCGGCTACCTTATAACTGGGTATTTCTCCCTTTGCAATTTTTGTAAATAACGTTGCCATATCTCTGTCGCTTATTTTAAACTGTAATATCTACCACTTCAAACTCCTGCTCGCCGACAGGTAATTTTATAACTGCCTTCTCCCCCTTTTTCTTTCCCAGCAAACCCTTCGCTACTGGCGTGGTAATCGAGAGCTTATGCTCTTTCAGGTTCGCTTCGTTTTCCGAAACGATTGTATAGGTCATCTGCTGCTGGTTCTTCGTGTTCCGAATCGTGACCGTCGTCAATAATTGAACAGAGTCCGACTTGATTTTACTTTCATCAATGATACGCACATTGGCAAGCATGCTTTTCAGTTCGGCAATCTTCGATTCGATCATTCCCTGCTCCTCTTTCGCCGCATCATATTCCGCATTCTCCGAAAGGTCTCCCTTGTCCCGAGCTTCCGCTATTTGCTGAATAATACGCGGACGCTCCACATTTTCTAAATGATTCAGCTCGTCTAACTTCTTCTGTTGGCCTTCTTTGGTCATGTAAATTGTTGCCATTGTATTTCTCCTTATATTTTTATTCTTGATAAAAACTAAAAAACAAGAGAATTCCATCCCTCTATGGATGAAACCCTCCCTTTTTATCCTTTTGCATAAGCAAAGATAGGGATTCTTTTCAAAGAAAAAAATTTTACCTCTCTCTGTCGGGTTTCTTTGTTTTCTTGCTTCAATCTCTCCGCTGTCTCTTTCGCTTGTGCCAATGCATTCTCTTATTGTTTGCAATTGAAATTCACTTTTACATTCTCTTCCCCAATGCTTAATTCCACATTGGCATGCATGACTAATGGCAGGTTATTCTCAACATGGCCAGCAGGAAAATTAAAGCAGACAGGATAATCGTATTCCTCTACTGCTTTCGCAATTCCCTCATAGATACTTCGACACATTCCTTCGTCTTCTTCACACTCGGCAAATTGACCGACAATCAATCCCGAAAGATTTTCAAGGACACCGCTGAGACGGAGGTTCTCAATCATCCGGTCAATACGGTAGGAGGGCTCTCCGATATCTTCTATAAATAGGATGCTGTTCCCATCATAGGTGTTTAGATCGTACGGGGTGGAACGCAACGAACTGAGCAAAGTGAGATTCCCTCCTGTCAGCCTGCCCTTCACCTCTCCCTTGCGGTTCAGCACATGTGGCGGAAGAACATACTCTGGCAACCTCCCAAATAGGATGTTCTTCATATTCTTTACTGGATCGGAGTCTCCCGATAACGTAGTCAGATGTTTTGCCATAATTCCATGCAAAGACGATATGGAAATAGCAGTACACAGGTTATGCAGGACCGTTACATCACTGTATCCGATAATCCACTTCGGACGTATCTCGAATCCCTCAACATTCAGACCGTCCACAATTTGCATCAGACCATACCCCCCTCGAACGCATAACACGGCCTTTGTTTCCGGATCTTCCATGGCCTGTTGCAAATCCAGAAGACGCTCTTCTGGTGTTCCGGAAAACCGGCCATACCGCCCACGCACATGAGCACCTTCCTTGACTTTCAGCCCCCACGATTGTAACGTCTGAATGGCTCCATCTACATATTGGGGATCTATCGCTCCTGCAGGGGCTACAAGAGACACCTTGTCTCCCGATTTTAAGAATGGTGGTAACATAGGTTTTTCTTCTTTGAAGTTCGCTTTTCTTAATCTGCTGACGAAGATACTGAAAAAAGGAGTTTTTTCAATACCTTTGTCTCTTCGTGTTTTTTTATTTATTCCTCTTTTCCGTGAAAACACCAAAATTAGCCTGTATCACCTGTTTTTTTCTGCTCTGTCTCTCTGTTCAACTCTCTGCACAGAAAATCAACTCTGCTCCCGTTATTTCCTTCGACATCCCAGACTCTGTCTGTTTTGCCGACGATGTGATTTCACTGAAACGCATCGACCTGCGCGAAAGGTTCGACCGTGAAATCACCTCATTTGCCTACATGCACACATCTTCCCTAATGTGTTTGAAAGGCGCTAATCGATATTTCCCCATCATCGAACCCATTCTGAAACGAAATGGGATTCCAGCGGACTTCATGTACCTTGCTCTTATCGAGAGCTCGTTTAACCCTCGCGCTCTTTCTTCTGTCAAAGCCGCTGGAATATGGCAACTGATGCCTGCAACCGCAAGAGAACTCGGACTGGAAGTCTCCGAAGAAATCGACGAACGATACGACGTCGAGAAAGCAACGGAGGCCGCTTGCCGGTATTTTCGCCAAGCCTACACTAAATTTGGAGACTGGATGCTTGTTGCCGCTTCCTATAATTGTGGAATGGGACGTATCAACACCGAACGGACAGCACAAAAGACTGGATTGTTCTACGACCTTTTTCTCAACCAGGAAACTTCTCGCTATGTATTTCGCCTACTCGCCGCCAAGGTTTTCTTGCAGGATCCACAATATTTCGGCTTTTTTATTAAACGAGACCAATTCTACCAAAATCCCGATTTCATCGTGGTCGAGGTTCGCGAGTCCGTTAGCGATTGGGCGGAGTGGGCTCTTGCAAAAGGCTATTCCTATGCTCAACTGCGCAATTACAATCTCTGGATTCGGGACCGCAAACTGACCAACCCGAAAGGAAAACGTTATTTTGTCCGGCTCCCTGAAAAGGACTCTCTCGTCTCCGACCCTGCTAAGATTTCCATTTGGCAGGAAAACTGGACAATAGACTGATTTCTTCGTTATTAACCTTGTGATTTTTGTCGATGCGTTTTTATCTCGCTTTTTCACTCCTGACATATTGCTGTTTCCATCTCTTGGCTGAGAAGTTCTCGTCAGACAACTACGGACAGACTATTTATTATCGCACTCTTGATAATGGTAATTTCGAGGTGGCTGTCACCTTCAAGGGTGCGAACTTCTCTTCCGCCAATGGTGAATATTCCGGAAAAATCACCATCCCCAAAAAAGTAAAATACCAAGGACACAATTATCGGGTCACGGCCATTGAACCCGATGCCTTTCGCGATTGTCCACAGCTCAAAAGCGTTAAGATCCCCCCTTCTGTTTCTTCCATCGGGTCCTCGGCTTTCCGCAATTGCATCGGCGTTTTTTCTATTTCATTGCCACAACAACTAAATAGCATTGAAGATCATACCTTCGATGGGTGTCGGAAATTAGAACAGATTGATATACCCCAATCCATCAAGAAAATTGGCAGATTCGCTTTTAGAGACTGCCAACGAATTTCGTCGCTGTTTCTTCCTGCCTCTGCTCTTGAGTTTTACTCCAATTCCGTCAACGGATGTTCTATGATGCGCTCCATCAACGTTGATTCAATGAATCCTGTTTTCTCGTCTGTTGACGGTGTCGTTTATTCCAAGGATTCATCCTCGCTTATTCGCTGTCCGGAAGGAAAATTCAATATCCGATTCCCCCAAAAAATCCTTACTATCACTTCGTCTTCCTTTCATGGATGTTCTGAACTGAAACAGATTTCCTTCCCACCCTCCATTAGAACGCTCGAACCGAGAGCCTTTGAGGAATGCAACGGGCTGGATTCTCTTTTCCTGAATCTCTCGCTGACCGCCGTTCCCGAACGATGCTTTGTAAATTGCAAGGGACTGCAGAAAGTTCGTATTGCCTCTTCAATAGAGGTAATAGACGAAGAAGCGTTCATGGGATGTTCTGCCTTGAAGGAGATCGAGCTCGGACACGTTGTCATCATTCAGAGAAGAGCTTTTTACAATTGCTCTGCTCTTTCTTCTCTTTACATTCCACCCTCCGTTTCTTCCATTCAGGAAGATGCCTTTGGTGGATGCCTCAACCTGCGTAATATCGTCGTTCAAAACGAAGTTCCTCCTCTCTGCGCCAATAACTCGTTTGACTCCCGGGCTTCCTACCGCGCAACGCTTGTCGTTCCTCCTGGCAAAGTGCTCGACTATCGACGTTCTCCTGGGTGGCGGAGCATCTTTAACGTTCAGTGATGCCACATCCTTCGCCGATTATTCAGACTTCTGCCTCTCGACAAACTCCATCGTTGTCATTTGATTCGAATACGCAATCCCCTCTTCATCGCAATATTCTCGTATTATTTCGAGAATATCCGGCCCGAATGCCTTAATCTTGGCGGATCCGAGACCCTTTATCCGACGAAGTTCCTTTTCTGTTGTCGGCAACTCCTCACATAGCGCATAGAGCACCTTCTGAGTATAAATATCAGACGCACTCACATTTCTTTCATCTGCCATCGCCATTCGATATGTTCGTAACCGGGCAAATAACTTCGGGTGGGCCGTGGCCTGATTGTTGCGTTCTGACCTCTTTATCGTATTATTCCTCATCCCTTTCATGCCTGGGACCTCCGTTTTCAACAGTGCTTTCGCCCTGGCATTTAGGATCTCCGATGTGCGGAATCCTTCCTTTAGGACACCTAAAACCGCCGCTCTTACAACGTAGGACTCTTCGATGCGACGCTGCTGCGTTTCTTGCTGTTTCTGCACTTCTTTGTTGTCTATCTCAATAGAGAGCGACAGGATTCCGTCACGCACAATCTTTTCCATTTTATCAGAGAAATAGACAGCTGCATTCCGAAGACGTTCAAGGAGTTTCTCGTTGCTTTCTATCTCCGGTTCTTCTTTTAGCAATTGTTGACACTGATTCGAAAAGCGAACTGCTACGCCCGTCACTTCCTCACGCAAAGTATCGCTTAATTTGCATATCTGCTTTGTTAGGGCCTGAGGGAACGAGGAAGGATTTTTCTTGGTGATATCCAACATCGTATTCATCGGTTTTTCTATATCACTATAATCATTTATCTCCGAAAGTAACTGCCGCTGGAATAGTATTCGTGAATCTCGCAAGTCATGCTCTGTCGGAACGTGCGTCTCTATATGATGGATAAACTGGTCTATCGTCCTGTCCGTTATGATGTTTGGTCTTGAAATCGGTGTGAGCAACACCAGTCCTTCTAACGTCTTGCATCTTGACAGAGCAACGTACACCTGACCATGGGCAAAGGATTGACCCGCATTTATGATGGCGTGCTCAAAGGTCAGACCCTGACTTTTATGTATCGTGATGGCCCAGGCCAGTTTCAACGGGAGTTGTTGGAATGTTCCTTCCACGATTTCCTTGATCTCCTTGCTCTTTTCGTCTATCTCATAACGGGTGTTTTCCCATTTTACTGGTTCTACACGGATGGAATCCTCTCCACGACACTCGACTTCTACTCCCCCTTTGTCAAGACGCTTTATTCGGCCTATCTTCCCGTTATAATAGCGGTGGATTCCGCTGCCCGTATCATTCTTGCAAAACATCACCTGTGCCCCAACCTTCAACGTTAGTTTTGATTCCGTCGGATAGGATAACTCTGGGAACTTCCCCTCAATGACCGCCTCGTACGTTTCCGATTGACCTTTTAGCTTCGCAAGACGATCCGCGTTAATTTGATCCGCCTGTGCGTTGTGCGTACACAGGGTGACATACTCGTCCTGTTCTTTCGGCGTGAAGGAAGGATCATAACGGCTGTTCAAGATACTGATGGACTGCGTATCCATTTGATTCGAACGGACCTTATTTAAAATCCCGATGAAAACATTGTCTTGCTGACGATACACATGCGTCAGCTCGATACTTACATATGAGGTCTGACGCAATGCCAACGATGAGAAAAAATAAGGCGTCTCGTAATATTTTTGCAACAGTGCCTTCTCGTCTTCTTTTACCACTGGAGCAAGCTGTTGTAAATCACCTATCATCAGCAACTGAACGCCTCCGAAAGGTTGCTGTGGGTGACGAAAACGACGCAAGACCTTGTCAACCGCATCCAACAGATCCGCTCGAACCATGCTGATTTCATCGATTATTAACAAGTCCATCGAGCGGATAATGTTGATTTTCTGCTTGCTGAAACGATGCGTATAGTCGTTCTCACGGATGGCCTCTGGAACCTGCGGACCAAACGACAACTGAAAGAAACTGTGAAGTGTCACTCCTCCTGCATTTATCGCCGCAACTCCAGTCGGGGCTGTTACGATCAGGCGCTTATGGGATCTCTTTTTTAGGTTACGCAAAAAAGTGGTTTTACCGGTTCCCGCTTTACCTGTCAAAAATATATTTCGGTTCGTATATTCGGCGAACCCGAGGGCCAGAGACAGTTCGGAGTTTTCTTTCGACTCTTGCATGACATTCATCTTTTTTCTACACAAAGATACCTATTTGTTTTTCTACATTCTGGCGACTGCGACTTGTTAATCGACTCTGTTTGCTTTTTTTGCGATTCTTTTTTACCTTTGCTCCTCTCTTTTGCGGATGTGGCGTAATGGTAGCCGCGCCAGCCTTAGGAGCTGGTGACTTCTGTCGTGTAGGTTCGAGTCCTATCATCCGCACTTTTATTCTTTCACTTTATATATACAAATACGGGACACATCTTACGATATGTCCCGTATTTTTCTTTGAGAAAAGGAAATGAATAATCGCTTTATTCTCCCCTCTCCATGATGGTTTATGCCAATTCAGGAAGCAAAGTCGCCAGTGAACCGATACCCTTCTTTACAGCCTCTGCCGATGTTTCAAGGAAGGACTTTTCTTCTTCATTAAGATTCACTTCGATAACTTTTTCTACACCATTCTTACCCAAAACAACTGGAACTCCCAGATACAATCCATTCTGACCATATTGGCCCTCCAGATATGCACATACAGGGAAAACACGACGGGCATCCGTAACAACGGCCTCAGCCATCTGAGCGGCTGCAGCTCCTGGTGCATACCATGCGGACGTACCAATCAGTTTGACAATCTCTCCGCCTCCTACTTTCGTGCGTTCTATAATCGCATCGAGTTTTTCTTTGTCGATAAGTTCCGTCACAGGAATTCCCGACACCGACGTGAAACGAGGCAGCGGAACCATCGTATCTCCATGACCGCCCATCAACAATGCCTGAATGTCTTTGGGATTGACTTGAAGCTCCGTCGCAAGAAAAGCCTTATAGCGGGCGGTGTCCAGTACTCCTGCCATTCCGAATACTCGATTCGATCCGACTCCGGCTTCCTTAATGGCTTTATATGCACAATAACACATCGTATCCAACGGATTCGATACAATAATGAATTTAGCATTCGGCGAGTATTTGATGGCGTTCTCGGCTACTCCCTTTACAATCTTTGCGTTGATTCCGATCAGATCGTCTCGGCTCATTCCTGGCTTACGTGGAACTCCTGATGTGATAACGACAACGTCTGAATCTGCTGTCGCCTCATAATCATTAGTCACGCCCTTCACACACGTACCATAATATTCGATAGGTGCTGCTTCCCACATATCAAGGGCTTTACCCTCCGAAAGGTTCTCCTTGATATCCAACAGGACAACGTCATTCACAATGTCTTTCTTGGCCAGGCAGTCAGCAACTGTTGCGCCTACGTTTCCTGCACCGATAATACTTACTTTTGACATGATTTCTTTATTTATTTCTTATCTGGTTTTTTTACGCCGCAAATTTACAACATATACTTCATTACGGAAATTTTTCCTTATTTATTTTCTGAATTCAGATTTCCTTTTACACGCTTCCTCATAGTTAACTTAGGAATAAAAACAGTCAGGCTTTTGAGGACCTGACTGTTTTTTTCTGCTTTTCTCTTTTCGAATTCTATTCGATGACAGGATTCATTGTCTTTGGGAACTTGATGGTGTAACGCAAGTCAAAACTCTTACTGCTGCCCGCCGACATTGGATCAAATATCCAACTTACTATACCCGTTTCACTGTTACGGGAACCTCCCGATACCTCATTGGCCTCAACGCTTATGTCATTGTTGTCGCTCAATGGCAACTGGTCTTCTATTTTTATACGTATCGCATGGGGCTTGTTGTTCTTGACCGTAATACGCCAACCCTTCGCTACGCTCTGTTTGCTGCCTATCATTTTTCGCGTCGTGAAGTCTTTTTGCATTTCTCGCTTCACCACTACACCCCTATCTACACCCAGTGACATTTGAAGCGTGTCGCTCGTCTGCTGAGCATCAATAATCGATTTGCCCACAAACGTATTTTCAAAGAAGAGATTTGCCTCGCCACTGACTAGATTCAGTTTCTGCCAGTCTGTTATGCGAGCGGTCAAATAGACATTGCTGCTTAACTTCGGTACGGCACGGTATTCATATTGCGCCGGAACAGAATAATTCTCTATGTCCACAACTACTGCCTTGTTGTCACTCTTCACCGTGTACGGCACCCGTATCTCAAATTCCGTATTGGTTGCCGTCTGCGTTGTTTTGACTTCTGGCGCATTCGAACCGAAGTCCTCTTCCGTTGCCTCATCCATCATGACTGATGCACCGGCAGACCTTGCCAACATCGGAGCCTCTTTCTGCACTTTGGCCATACTCATGGCTCTGTACTCATTCCTGTTCGCATCCGCCTCATGAAGACGTACGTTGATGGTCTCGATCGACGCGTTCCTACGTACCGTTTCATATCCTATATATCTGAACTCCAATGTGCTGCCCTTCTTCGGAACTGTCAGCGAATATCGGCCTTCTGCATCAGTAAAGGTTCCGATAGTATTTCCGACCACCGACACTGTGGCTCCAATTGCTGGAGTCGAGTTGTCTTTTAACGTCACGCGACCACTCACCTGGTTGCTGAAATCACTCGTTGTAATGGTATGCTTGCGTCCCACCACATAGGGCGTTAACTCTGGGACAACTCCGCCCTGTTGGGGGTTCGCCGTCGAAAGTTTCAAGGTGACATTATTCCACTCTTCTCCCGTGTTTTGGCGTACATTGGCCTTATACACAATCTGCATCGGACTCTGTACGTCTTTCGCACGGACATCATAGGATGGCAACCACCCCGCATTGCTCACTACATAGGTAATGGTAAACAGAGATGTCGATGCAGACGTGCTGTTCACTTTTACGACAATCTCTCCCGTCGTCGTGTCGTCTTTCTTTCCATTCAGTTCGTTGATCTGTTTTTCCAATGCCCCCGACTGCTTCTTCAGCTCTTCGATGCTTTTCTCATAAGACAACTTACTCTGTTTCAGGCTGGTCAGACGCTGACGATAATAGTCATTGATTTGCTTTAGGTTCAGAAAGCTCACAGCCTGATCCTTGCCGCTCAACTGGCTGTTCTCTTTGATGAATGAGATTTCTGATTCTATCACTTCCACTTCCGCTTTCTCAGCCTTAATTCTATCTTTGATGTCATCATTCTGCTTGGTCAGCGTTTCTATAGCCGTACTGCGGATCTTCTCTCCGATATAATTCTTCTGAAGGCTCACTGCCAATACCGTCACGCCTCCTGTCGCTTTAACCTGAATGCTCTTTGCGTCAATACAACGGGATAGACCTATGAATTTTATTTCACTCTGACCGGCAGGAAGACTTACCGATTTTGTACGAGTCACTTGAGCCCCATTCGTGAAGACTGTCACAGACTGTGCCTCCGTCTTTACTTCGATGGCATTTGCAACAAAAACGGACAACAGTAGCCCGCTGATTAGTAAAATGCTTCTTCTCAACATAGTTTATTCTTGTTTTTAGTTTGGAGATGCACGAATATAATAAAAAAACGAACCCAACCGGATTATATCTTGCCAGTCGGATTCGTTCTTTTTCCGCTTCTGTCCGTCCTACCCGCTGGTTCTGCGAAATAAAGGATGGACGAATAGACTTATTTTTATTTGTTTACCTTGATATTGTGGATGCGGAATGTCTGCAGGGCCGGTTCGTCCTTTCCACAAATCGTTGGCACAAATTTTAATGTCACATTCTTGGAATTGATGGTTGCTGTGCTATTGAAACCATACTGTGCATCCTGACCTTCTGACTTCGCACCGATGTATTCGCCTACTTTCGTGAAAGCACCACCATCGACGCTCTTATACAATGCATAGCCTCTCACGTCTCCCGTTGCAGAAGCCCCGACCTCAACCGTTGAAACCTCCTTGAATGGGCCGACAGTCAACTCCGAACCTTCTTTTTTGTTAACTTCCACATAACCGTTGCTGACAGAGGAAGGAGTCTTTTTGGCGCTGCACGCTGGCGTCACTGCTGCATGCTTGAATCCGAACGTGATTTTTTCACTTCCGTACACCTTTGTTACCTTAAAATTCGATTTCGAATCAACCTTTTTCTTGCCACAGGCCAAGGTGTCGGATCCTGCTCTCCAACCCTGCTCCTTGAACGAGGAGAAATCTTCTTCCATTACAGCAGTCTGTGCCATTGCAGTTGCGCCGATGACAATCATTGCACCCGCCAAAATTGTTTTCAGTGTCTTCATGTTTTTTGTTTTGATTGTTATTGTTTCGTGGTTTTGTCTGTGAGGGTTTTTCTTTTTTTATTCCCCCTCTCGCAAAGATACAAGAGTTGTGCCAAAAAGCAAATGCTGTCCTCTTTTTTCATTAACTTTCTCTTCTCCTGTTTTTGTTTTTACCCCCCCCCGCCTTCTCCTCTTTCTGGAGTAAACGCTCCTTTTTCCCGTAGATTATAAAAGGAGAGTCCCCTTTCCTTGCACTCCTCAGACCACTGCCTTGCTTTCCACGTCGGGATTCCAGCCGCCAAAATGACCATCCTCGGCCTCAACACTTTCTCTACATCGCTCAACCTCAGATTGTTACGCTGCACCTCAACCTCCGATCGAGACGAGAATGTCTGTCCTCCTACAATTAGATAATCCACCGCAATTGGATTCGTTGAATCACGCGCACACAAATTCATTCCCTCCCTGATTACTGCAATTCTTTCCTCTTCAAATGTGACAATCACCGGCTCCTCTTCAAGCGATATCGTGTCCATCTCCTCACATCCAAGACGAAGCCACCATTTCTTCGCTAACTTTTCGACTTTTCCTACGTTGTTCGTTATCAAGGTGTGATGCCTGCCACTGATGAAATCTACACTCACATCTTCTTTCCCATATTGACAATAGACAATCCAAGTTTGCGTTCGCCGACCTTGGAGGCGAACATTCATATCCGTTACAACCAACACACATAGGGAAATCAACACCAATACGATCCATACCGCTTTTCGACGATATAGGTATCCTATGACAAAAAACAGTAACGCATAGAGAAGCATTACTTCTGATTTGTTCGTCCAATGCCACCATACGGCTCCTGGCAATTGCTCTATCCACTGCGCTAATCTATTTTCATATCCTGCCAATAGGAGAAGAGCCGATCCTCCTGCCTGACTGACCATTGGGACAAACGATAGCGACAATGTCACAACAGCAACCCAGATGATCAGGGCTGCAATTGGTATGACAACAACGGAAAACAGAGAGGAATAGATATTTACTCTGTCAAAATAATAGAGCAGCAGAGGTAACAACCCTATCTGAGCCGACAGACCCACCGCGGTAAGGTCACGCATCTTCTTTAATAGTGGAACGATAAGGCGTGGTAAACATTCTGGTATTTGGACAAGGTCTCTTAATTTTTTGTATAAGAGGATGATGCCTGTTATGGCTCCATAACTCAACTGAAAACTGGCAGTAAACAGGTCATTGGGAGAATAAAGCAGCAACAGAAATGCGGTAAGACATAACGTGTTGAGAGGCTGCTGACGACGACCTAATGACCATCCGACAGCAAATACCGTAAACATGAATGCTGCACGCTGAACAGGAGCAGCAAAACCTGTCATGAGAGAATAGAACCAGACTGCCAATGCGGCAATGAACATCTTCACTGGGTGACGCCAGCCTCCAGGCAACAAACCGAATAACAGCAACACCAAGCCGCCGACAATTCCTACATGCAGACCACTGACCGCAAGCACATGCATAATGCCTGCATTGCCGTAATGTTCTTTTAGTTCCGCGCTTAATTCTGCTCGTTCTCCAAGTATCAGGGCCGATAGGACGGCCTTCTCGTCTTCATTTCCTGTGCCGCAAATCTTGTCAAGCTGGGAAACAAGGATTTTCTGCATCTGCTCCGCCTGACGCTTCAAGCTCCACCCTTCTTCCTTTTGAATCTTGACCCATTGGTCCGACCTGACTACACCCGTCCACCAATATCCCTTTCGCCTCAAATAGTCGGCATAGTCGAAGGACTCCGGATTAGCATTCCCGTTTTGACGTTCGCTTATCCGTAAAGCCGCACATAAATAATCGCCCGTCTTCAGCATTGCCGCACTACTGTCATACAGTGTCACCATTATGTTTCCGAATGCCTTTCTATACGATTTGTGATCTGTGCTATAAGCCAGAAGACGGGCTGGAACAAGCACCCTGGATTCTTTCCTCTCCACCTTCTCCCGCACCTCCAGCAGGAATAACCTCGGATCTCTATTTTCGTCAAAATAACCGTTTGCTACGAGGTGCGATACCGTCCCTCGATCCTTTTCCTGACGCATCGTCACTGCCATCGCTCCCAACAACAGGACAAGAAATAATAGCATCATCGATGCCAAAGGCTCGGAATATTCATAACGGTCTCGCAGATTGCCTTTAGAGAAGTGGTAATAAATACATAGACCGATTGCCACTATGACTGCCACTATCAACATCAGATGGTGTTGCACGGCTCCGCCGTCGCCGATGACAATTCCGACTGACAGGGCAATGGTAAAACGAAGAAAAGGATTTCGTAACAGAAACTCTGACATTCCGCCTTGTTCCTTTTCGCTCTCCACATCCACCTCTGCGGCTTTTTGTGGCATATACAAAGGTATTTTTCGTCGTTTCTCCATCCCTGGATATGCAAAGACGGACAGTCTTCGCCATGCGTTAACTGCCCGTCTCTTTTCTTCCTTAACGCCGTTCTCGTTAACTGTTTTTCAACTGCTGTATCATTGATTTCGGATCTGATGCGGAAAATACCGAATTACCGGCCACCAGAGCATCCGCTCCAGCTTCTCTTAACCGGCTGGCATTCGTCAGATCCACCCCACCATCTATCTCAATTAGGCAATTGGCATTCTTTCGCTCAATCATTTCTTTTAGGCGACTGACCTTATCATAGGTGTTTTCTATAAAACGCTGACCGCCAAAACCTGGATTGACGGACATCAGCAATACCATATCCACTTCTTTTACGATTTCCTCCAACATGGATACGGGAGTATGTGGGTTCAACGTTACCGCCGCTTTCATGCCCTCTTTCCTGATGCTTTGGATAGTACGATGCAGATGCGAGCATGCCTCGTAATGGACATTGAGAATGTCCGCCCCAGCCTCCCTGAATCGTGTGATGTAACGGTCTGGGTCAACAATCATCAGATGCACGTCCAATGGCTTGAAACTTTTCTCTTTCAAGGTTTTCATCACAGGAAAACCAAAAGAGATATTAGGAACGAAAACGCCGTCCATCACATCCACGTGAATCCAATCCGCTTCACTTTCGTTCAGCAGGGTAATTTCTTCATTCAGACGGCCGAAATCTGCCGACAGCAGAGAGGGGGACAAGATCAGACTCATACAATATTTTGTTGATTATTCTATTACTTTTTCTGTGACAATACGCACTCCTTCTGGATGGAATCCGCATAGTAGATCCCGGACTGACATCCGCTTCTTTCCTGCCATCTGAACCTCTTTCAAATGCAAATAACCGTCTCGGCATGCCACCTTCAACATCTTCTTTCCGTCACTGACTAACGTACCCACAGGCTCTGTCGGCTCTGCTTTTTCTGCGCTGGTCCGATACACCTTCATGACTACCCGCTGACCATTGGATGTCTCCAACTCTGCCCATGCCGCTGGATAGGGAGATAGACCACGCACCAGGTTATGCAAATCCTCAGCGTTTCGATTAAAATCCAGACGACTGGTCGTCTTGTATATCTTCGGTGCCAGACGCAACGAACCCGTCTCACGCTGGGGCGTTTCTTTGACTTCGCCGCTTCGTATTGCTTCTACTGTCTTAAGCACTAACCCAGCTCCCATTTTCATCAATCGGTCATAGATGGTTCCGAGGTCGTCTTCAGGTGCAATCGGTGTGCGTTCCTGCAATATAATGTTTCCCGTGTCTATCTCATGCTGCAGAAAGAAAGTGGTGACGCCCGTTTCTGTTTCTCCGTTGATGATCGCCCAGTTTATAGGAGCGGCTCCACGGTACTGTGGCAAGAGCGACCCGTGCAGGTTGAACGTACCATATCTCGGCATGGCCCATACAACCTCTGGCAACATGCGAAAAGCAACAACAATTTGCAAATCTGCATGCAATGCCTTCAACTCCGACAGAAATGTTTCGTCTTTCAGACGCTCTGGCTGTAACAGACGGAGACCTTGTTCTTCTGCGTACTGTTTTACCGGTGATGACTGCAATTTATGCCCGCGACCAGCCGGTTTGTCCGGCATCGTGACTACCGCGACAATATTGTAACCACCCTCAACAAGCACACGAAGACTCTCCACCGCAAATTCCGGCGTTCCCATATAGACGATTCTCAAGTCTTTCTTCTCCATCTCCTGACATTGTATTTTTACTCCAACAGACTCTTATTCCGCTTGTCAGCCCCCCACATGAGTTTGTTCTTTAATGTCGAAAAAAAGGCGTTTTCGTGTTGCTTGACCACCTTTATCGTAAAGTCCGCCTTCTTAATCCGAAGTTCTGCCGACAAGTCAAACAATTCACTGCGACCATCTACCGAGGCAAGAAACGAATGGGTGCGGCTCGTTACATGAAGGCGGATTTCGCTGTCATCTGTGATGACAAGCGGACGTATCGTAAGACTGTGCGGAGCAACCGGAGTGAGAACGAAATCATGCGCACTCGGCATCAGTAGCGGACCTCCTACACTCATCGAGTAGGCCGTCGAGCCGGTTGGTGTTGCCACGATAAGTCCGTCTGCTTGATAATCCACCAGATGCTGATCGTTCAAAAACGTATGTATCGTAATCATACTGGATGAGTCCTGTTTTAGGACAGCCACTTCATTCAATGCATACGGCAAACCGCCGAAACGCTTCTTGCCACCGCAGTCTAGTTCCAGAACCGAACGCTCCTCTACTACATACTCTCCGTTCAATATCCGTTCAAAAGGCTCCTTGATGTCCGTACTGGCTATATCGGCAAGAAATCCAAGACGACCCGTGTTGATACCGATGATAGGTATGTTTTTCTTCCCTACATGCGCCGCCGTTTTCAGGAATGTACCGTCACCACCCATACTGATGGCCAGATCCGCGTCAAATCCCTCTCCTGCTATGAGTCCGGCAACCTTGGGCTGGCGGCCGATGTGCTGGGCAATGAAGGCATAAAACTCGCGCTCTACATAGACTTCAACACCACGTTGTTCCATCATGTCAAAAAGTGGCTGCAACAGTATCAGATTCTCTTTTTTATAATTGTTACCAAATATGACTGCCTTCATTGTCTTGATTTAGTACGGGTCGTCCCCTTTGTTTCTCGCAAAAGTAATTATTTTTCCATTATCTCTCCCTCTCATTTTCAAGAAATTCCTATATTTGTGGGAATATTCGGGAATACCGACTCCACTCAGTTTCGCTACGGAAGATTTCCTCTCTGTCTGATGTATCCCCTCCTCCGTTCCGGATATTGAGGTCTTATTTGCTTCTTCCAAATACGGAGAGCTTAGAAATCGACTGCTTGATCGAAACAGGCATGACTTGATCATTATTCTTTATATTTATCATAAAACCAAGTTTTCACTTCTATGTTTTTAACGACACTGCTTCAGACAACTTCGGCTGTTACGGAAAACAACTCCAACTCTCTCGATCTGAGTTTTTTTGACCTTGCCATTAAGGGTGGAATCATCATGATTCCTCTGCTTATTCTTCTCATCATTGCCGTTTACATCATTATAGAACGCTTCGTAACTCTTCGCAGAGCCTCACAGGAAGACCGCGAGTTCATGAACAAAATCAAGGATTACGTTTTCGAGGGCAAGATTGACTCCGCACTCAACCTTTGCAAACAGACAGATACGCCTTCCGCTCGTATGGTAGAGAAAGGTATTTCTCGACTCGGCAGACCGATGAGCGATGTGCTCGTCGCCATCGAAAATGTCGGAAACCTCGAGGTCGGAAAATTGGAGAATGGACTGGGGTTCCTCGCAACAATCGCAGGTGGTGCCCCTATGATTGGTTTCTTCGGAACGGTCATCGGTATGGTTCAGGCGTTCTCCGAAGTGGCAAGCAATGGCAATACCATCGCATTGGACCAACTCGCTGGCGGTATCTACACCGCAATGGTAACGACCGTTGCCGGGCTTCTCGTCGGTATCATTGCCTTCTTTGGCTATAACTATCTTGTAATTCGCGTTGATAAAATCATGCACATTCTCGAAACTCGAAACGTCGAGTTCCTTGACATGCTCAACGAACCTGCCAACTAATCCTCTCCTATTTTTTTTCATAACACAGAAACACGTAGAATCTGATGGCACTTAAAAGAAGAAGTAGAGTATCGGCCGACTTTAACATGTCCTCCATGACGGACATGATGTTCCTCCTGCTGTTGTTCTTCATGATTGCTTCCACCATGTCTTCTCCCAACGACCTTCGCATCAAACTGCCGCAGTCCAGTTCCACTCACTCAACCAAGGTCGTACTGGTCAAGGTCTCCATCGATAACGAAGGAAATTATTCCGTTGCAAAAGGGAACGAAGCCGCGACAGCCATCCAACCGGAACAATTGGAAAGTTTTCTCGTCGATGCCATGGCACAGGATACCACGACGTTTATTTCGCTTCATGCCGATGAAAACCGTCCATACAGCGAGATTGTCAACGTTCTGGATATTGCTAACAAGAACAAACTGAAAATCGTTCTCGCTACCAAACTGGCTGACAAAGAATAATATTCCTGATCCTCACACACATTTTTGAATAATGAATAATTCACAGATTATAGGAGCCGTCGGGACTGTCATCTTCCTCATTTTGATGATTCTCTTCCTCATTTTCTTTGGCCTCCACCACTCCGTTATCGATCCTCCCGTCAATCAGGTGGAAATCGAAATGGATTTAGGCACACCGAATGCCATGACAGGTGGAGAGTTGGGAGATGGACAGGATGGAGCTCCGGCAGAACAGATCGCCTCACAACAGGCAGAACCGTCCCCGGCTTCTTCCGAACCAGCTAATCCCGTGATGACACAGGAAGACCCTTCCATCGCCATCGCCAAAGCCGAAAAACAGAAAGCAGAACGCGAACGCCAACTACTGCTGGCCGCGGAAAAGGCTCGAAAGGAAAAAGAAGCAAAAGAAGCAGCGGCAAAAAAAGCTAAAACAGACAAAGCCAATGCCCTTGCTGCCGGCGCATTCAAAAACGGAGGAGGCGCTCAGATAGGCGATGGATCCGGTGCAGGTGGGAAAGGAACGAAACCAGGGAATCCTGCTGGAAAAGGAGCTGGTTCTGGATCTGGGAAAGGTTATTCCTGGAATCTTGCTGGACGAGATTTGAAATCAGTTGAAAAACCGGAATACAAGGGTAATCAAACAGGCAAGATAGTAGTGAATATCTACGTCAATAACGCAGGAAACGTCATTGCAGCCGACATTGCACAAGGTACTACGATATCTGAGAAATCGCTGCGCGACGAGTGCATTAAAAAGGCGATGAAAATCAAGTTCAACGCAGATCCGAAAGCCGCACCTAAACAAAAGGGAGCCATCACCTACGAATTTAAAATAAACTAACCTTTGACACCTTTTATCATGGCAAGTAAAAAAGTCTATGTCTTTCTCGCCGAAGGGTTCGAAGTGACCGAGGCTTTGGCAACTGTCGATGTCCTGCGACGCGCCCGTCTCGATGTCACGACCGTTTCCATTTCTCATTCTCTGGAGGTGATGAGTTCCAATCGTATTCTTGTCAAGGCAGACCGTCTCTTTTCAGAGAGTTCTCTCTCTGATGGCGACGCCATCGTCCTGCCAGGCGGCATGCCAGGCACACTCAATCTCGAGCATTTTGAGCCACTCATCGACCTTATTCTGGAATACCATCGTACAGGAAAACTGATTGGTGCCATCTGTGCAGCACCATCTATCCTCGGCCATCTCAACCTTCTCAACGACGAAGAAGCCATTGCCTATCCTGGATTTGAGAACGACCTTTACGGAGCTACTGTCTCCGATAACTCCGTCGTTCGCTCCCATCAGTTTATCACAGCACGCGGCATGGGCGTTTCCCATAAGTTTGCTCTCAAGATTGTTGAGACCTTGTTGGACGAAGAAACCGCCACACAGGTCGCTGCAACTGCAATTATTGAATAGCATTCCACCTCTCCTATCCCCCCCCCCAAAAAAGGCTCCGTAGAAAAATGCGGAGCCTTTTTTGGGGTGTACCCATTCGATCTGGTGGCTTTAACTTTTACTCCACTGGCTGTGCTGTATTCAATACGATTTCCTTCGCCTTTCTGCGAGCTTCTATCTCTTCCTGTATCTTTCGGTTCCGCTCTACCAATTTCGTCCGTTTCGCAAAACGCTCTGGAGTCCGTTTCCATCGATTATGCGTCCACATCCAATAGGCCGGATTTCGACGGATACTCTCCTCTACCTTGCGCATGTACATCCGAGTCAATTCAAATTCTTCCAACTCATTCGCATCATCCGTCAGCGGGACAAACCGTGCCGTGTAATGGCCGCGACTCGGTTTTTGCACGTCTATATACAATACTGGCATTTTTGTTCGACGTGCTATTTTTTCAGGTCCTATTTCCGGTGCTGTATCTTGATTCAGCCATTTCATCCAGAAATACATGTTCTCCCACATCATACCATGATCGGAATTGAAACAATACATCGTAATCTGCTTCTTCTGTTTCTGCTCTGCATAGGTTCGCAGAAACTGTTTTTGCGGCACTATGATGGCACCGGACGAAAGGCGAAGACGAAGATAGAATTTGTCGAATGGACCGCTTTCAAGTTTATGATACACGGCCATTGGAATAAAGGTCGGGAACAATGTCTTGGGGTCGTATTTGTAACCGAATGTCAGCCACTCCCAATTGCCGTAATGACCCAAATAGAGAATAAAACTCTGGTTCTTTTCCTTGAATCGTTCCAGCTCCTCAGGGTTTACATAACGCATCCGCTCTCGGAAATCATCCGGCTTCATGGTCAGACATTTTATCGTTTCAAAAAAACAATCACAGAAGTGTTGATAAAACTCTTTCTCTATTTTTCTTAATTCCGTTTCTGTCTTTTCCGGGAAGGAGTTCTTCAGGTTCTTACGGACAATTTTTTTTCGGTAGCCTACCACACGGTATAATAGAAAACTCAAAGCATCCGAGATCCAATACAAAACTCGGAACGGAAGCAAAGACAGACACCCAAAAATAGCATACAATACCTTATCCATTTTCTTTTACTTTATTTTGTTCTATACGTAATTTGCTCAAGTATAAGAATCGAGAAAATGCAGAATTCCTCGCTATCAGAAATCCGACAAATCCATCAAGAAATCCGGCCTTCAATACATATATCTTGAAGAATTTGAACATCGGCTTGAGCAAAAGGGTAGCAAGTGTTGCCCTTTTGCCGTTCTTCAAGGCCGTCTCCACTCGATAGTTCGTGTATCTCATGATCTTTTCCACCTGCTGATCCAATCGCTCGATTGTGTAGTGGAACAAGTCTCCGTCCAGTACCGTTTTCTTCGGCTTTTCACCAAACTTCAACTCCTCGTGAACAAGACCAGACCATCGCGCTTCATTTTTGTCCCAAATGCGTAATTTACGATCTGGATACCATCCGCAGTGGCGGACTGGATAGCCACAAAAATAGGTCAGACGGTTAAACCAATACGCTCCATGCAGTCCAATCGATTTTTCCTGCAAGATCGATCGGATCAACTCCTCTGAAAGAGCCTCATCGGCATCAATGGATAAAACATAATCATAAGAGGCCCTTTCGTTAGCATAGTTTTTCTGCGAACTGAAGTCGTCCCATTCTCTTTGATAAAACCGTACACAAAACTGGCGACAAATCTCTTCTGTCTTATCCGTAGAATACGCATCCACTACAACGATTTCATCAGCAACTTTTGCAACCGAATCCAAACAACGGCCAATATTGCTTTCCTCATTGTGCGTGATGATAACAACCGATAGTTTATCCATGAGTTTACGATTTAAGATATTCTTCTAACTGATGTAAAGCAACATCCATGTCGAATTTCTGTTTTACCATTACAAATCCGTTTTCTCCCATTTCTTCACGCAATTTTTTTTCTTTTAATAGGCGTCCTATGGCATCTGCAAGAAGAGTAATATTACCGAATTCCACGAGAAATCCATTTTCCCCATCCTTGATCAACTCTGGCAGTCCACTGTGATTCCATCCAACCAAAGGCTTCTTACAGATCATGGCCTCGACCAGTACGTTACCGAATCCCTCCCATCGGGAAGGCATGACAAAAACATCCAATCCTCTAAGAAAACGTTGCGTGTCTCGCACAAATCCGACCAACTCCACGTGAGAAGAAACGTCCTTTTCAACAATCTTTTGTCTCAAATATTCATACTGACGCCCCTCTCCTCCTATTCGTATCTTGAATGATTCCCCGCGTCGTTTAAGTTCTGAGGCAACTTCGACCAGAAAATCATGTCCTTTTTCTTTCTCCAGACGGCCTAAAGAACCGATTACAGGTACATCATTTGTAGTCAACCCATCCACTTCTTCTGTTTCGATAGGTATCTGTATCCCATTGTATATAACCTTTATCCGGTCTTCAGGAAATAATGTACGATCCGATTCTAATACGGATCGTTTGGTGGCTTCCGAATTGGTCAAAACATCCGTTAAACAGGAGAAAAGGTATCGGTTCAGCCACGTGCCGCGTATAGGGATGGGGCTACCCCTGCGAAAGACTCTTTTCCGAATGCCGATTTTCTTCGCTATGGACGCTCCAATCTTTAAATCATTAGGGGCATTGAAAAGTACTGCGTCGAATTGTTCCTCTTGAAATAAATGAAGCACTCGGCGCCGCTTCATTATATTTAAGAACGAAAAATTCCCTACTTTCAACGGAAAAACTCGTACTCCCTGTTTTCTCAAGCGTTGACTCAACTCTCCTTCCCCGTCTGCGACGACGAGAACGTCTTCTCCTCTTCGATGAAGAGATACAGCATTTTCGTAATGCCATTTCTCTCCACCGCCCCACGTCCGCATCGTATTGAAAAAACAAATCTTCATCTCTCTTCCGATTTTATCTCAACGACTTATATACTTTCATAAGTTTATTTGCCACGGATTCTTCAGTAAATTGACGTACATACCGCTTTCCGCGTTCAATCATCTCCTTCCTTACGGAGCTGTCTCCGAGAACCTTCTGTATCGAACTCTCCATTTCTTCTACATTGTCTGGATGAACATAAATAGCCGCATCCCCCGCCGTTTCATGAAAACAACTTCCTGTTGACGTAATAACTGGAACTCCAGAGGTGATCGCTTCTATAATAGGCGCTCCCCAGCCCTCAAAAAGAGAAGGAAAGAGAAATAGCTCTGACATCTGGTAGACAACTGCGAGTTCTTGATCACTCAAGGAGGTAAGAAACATTACCTGATTCTCCATTCTTTCGGAAGAGATGTATTGTTTCAATTCTTCAATATAATCCGTATGACGACCAACGATGACAAGAGGCATGTCTATTCTCCCTTTTTCTATTGCCTTAAGAATCAACAATTGATTTTTCCGCCGCTCTACTGCTCCTACCGTCAGCATAAATGACATCGGCAAATGATATCGGTGGCGGACTTGGTTTTTTTCTTCTTCCGATACCCGTTTCTCGTAGAGAGGATTGACTGCCTGATAGATTACCTCGATCTTTTCTCCCTCCACGTGTCCGTATTCGATCAGACTCTCTTTTGTCTGATTACTGATTGCTATTATCCTATCCGACTTTTCGCAGCTTCGCAAATACTTTTGTTTATACAGCATTCGGTCTATGTATGGGTACAACTCGGGAAATTGAAGAAATATCACATCGTGCATTGTGACAACACTTTTCGTATGCGTTTTCTCGATTCCAACAGGAATTTCATGGCTTAAACCATGATAAATGTCCAGCCCCAGTTTCCGAATATCCGAAACCATGCCGAATGTTCGCCATAATGAACCCAAAGGATTCCAGATTCCTTTCGGAGTGACCGTCCTGCTATGTTCGCCTTGTTGAAAAACAATTCCTTTCTCCGTCTTTTTCGGAGAAAAAAGGAAAAACTCTTCTTCGGGATAAAATCGCGACATCAACTGGATCGTATTACGACTGTAATTACCCAATCCACGATTGTTGAAAAATGCCCGTTTGGCATCATAACCTATCTTCATTGCTATTTTTTTTATTCCCTTTTTCTATTTCCGACCGAAGTCGGCTGGTATTTCTCCCCACTGCTCTGTATCCCACTTAAGTATCGGTGTTCTGACCGTATGTTTTTTCAACCATACTTCTGCACGACGAACCAACTCAAACAATGGTCTGTTTCTTTCGTTTTCCTCTAACTTGGTCTTGCATTTCTTCTGCCGTACCCACGACATACCCGTCTTGCTGTCCGAATAAATCGGATATTTTTCTTTACCCTGTTTTTTTAGTAAAGCTAATCCATGCACAATGGCAAGAAACTCACCGATGTTATTAGTTCCACACTCAAATGGGCCGGCACGGAATATCTCCTCCCCCGTTCGCGTAAGCACCCCTCGGTATTCCATCTTACCCGGATTTCCACTGCATGCAGCATCTACAGACAAAGTATCTAAATTAGGACGAGGTCTGACAACATTGAGTCCCGTTTCCCCTTTTTTTCGCACTCCTGGTTTTGTTTGTTTTCTCACAACTTCCCAATAGTCATACAGAAATGCTTCTTTCGCCTCTTCTTCTGTTGGGAAACTTTTGTATTGTGCACCTTCAAATCCTTCCACTTGTTTCTTACAGTCTTCCCACGATGAAAAAACTCCCATCTCACGACCTGACCAGACAGTATAATATTTCGTTTTCTTCGACATATTTCTCTCTCTTTACTTAACTCACTCTGTTGGGCGATTACGAGGATGGTATTTCATTATTGTCTCCTGTAAATATTTGACATTGATATGCGTATATATCTCTGTCGTCAGGATGGATTCGTGCCCCAACAACTGTTGAATGTCTCTTAAATTCGCGCCTCCTTCCAATAAATGAGTGGCAAAAGAATGCCGAAAAGTATGTGGACTGATACGTTTCACGATTCCGGCATCGGATGCAAGGTTCTTCACAATTGTGAATATCATGACTCTTGTTAATGGAGTTCCACGACGGTTAAGAAACAAATAATCTTCTGCCCCTTTCTTTATTTCCAACTGCGATCGGTCCATCAACCATAGTTTTATCTGCTTAATCCCTTCTTTTGAAAGTGGAACAAGGCGTTCTTTCTTCCCTTTCCCTTCTATGCGCATGTATTCATCGGAAAGAAATAGGTTCGAGAGTTTTGCATTGACAAGTTCAGAAACGCGTAATCCCGATCCATAAAGGGTTTCTATAATAGCCCTATTTCGCTGACCCTCTTTTTTTGATAAATCAATGCAGGAAACAATATCGTTAATTTCTTCCACTGAAAGAACCTCTGGCAAATGAACTCCTATCTTCGGCATTTCAAGTAACTCAGTCGGATCTTCCTCAATGCTCTCATCATAAATAAGATAATGATAAAAGGACTTGATACTCGATACAATACGAGCTTGAGACCGAACGGCAATACCCAAATCAGTAAGTTCTTTTAGAAAACTTCGTAAATCGGATAGCTTTACCCCTTCTATCGTCAACGAGTGCTCTTTTAAGAATTCACAATATTTATTAAGGTCCGTCTCATACGCTTCTATCGTATTGGAAGACAAGGATTTTTCCAATAATAAGAAAGTATGATATTTCTTTTTTAGATTCGCTTCATTCAACGACATCGCTATTTAACTTAATCAATCAAAGATACAATTTTTCTTTGATTGCCTACCTCCTCTTTTTCTGACTTACTTTTTTCTTCTCATTCATTTTTTTCAACAGATTCTTTTTTATAGTTCTACTCCTGCTTTTCTCTTATAGAGCCGATATTGTTCTTGATATTATGTCCGTTTGAATCTGTTTTATCTTTTTTTCATAACTTCGTGATGAATTTCTATTTTAACATCCAATCCAAATTATTCATGGAATTTTATTACGATATCGTTGTCGTTGGAGCTGGACACGCAGGAAACGAAGCCGCTTGTGCTGCCGCCAATCTTGGATCTAAAACCTTGCTGGTAACAATGGATATGAATAAGATTGGACAAATGAGTTGCAATCCAGCAGTTGGAGGAATCGCTAAAGGACAGATAGTCAGAGAAATAGATGCACTTGGCGGACAGATGGGAATTGTGACTGACCTTTCTGCTATTCAATTTCGGCTTCTTAATCAATCTAAAGGTCCAGCAATGTGGAGCCCGCGTGCTCAAAGCGACCGGGAACAGTTTATTAAAAACTGGAAAAGAACCATTGAAAACACAGATAATCTGAACATTTGGCAAGATACTGTCGTTCAACTCATTGTTGAAAATGGAATAGTCAGAGGCGTTGAAACGGCTATGGGATTAAAAATTCACGCAAAAGCTGTCGTACTTACCAATGGTACTTTCCTCAATGGACTCATACACATCGGCCGACTCCAATTCCGTGGAGGACGCATTGCAGAACCGGCATCTTATCATTTGACAGAACAACTGAAAGAGCTTGGATTTACCACTGACCGAATGAAAACAGGAACCCCCGTACGAATTGATGGTAAAACCGTTGATTTTGACAAAATGTCAAAACAAGAAGGAGAAAATGATTTCCATAAGTTTTCTTTTCTTGACTTCACTCCTCGCCCACTTCAGCAAAGACCATGCTGGATAACTTACACGAACGAAATAACTCACGACATACTGAAAAAAGGCCTTCCGGAATCTCCACTATACAACGGACAAATAAAAAGCATTGGACCACGATATTGTCCAAGCATTGAAACAAAAATTGTGACCTTTGCTGATAAATCACAACATCAACTATTCCTTGAACCAGAAAGCGAAAACGGACAAGAATACTACCTCAACGGGTTTTCATCCTCGCTTCCTATGGAGATTCAATACGAGGCTCTCCACACCATTCCTGGTCTTGAACATGCGAAAATTTATCGCCCTGGATACGCTATTGAGTACGATTTTTTTGATCCAACACAACTATACCACTCCTTGGAAACAAAAAGAATAAAAAACCTGTTTTTTGCCGGACAAATCAACGGAACGACCGGATACGAAGAAGCAGGTGGACAAGGTACTATCGCAGGAATCAATGCACATTTGGCATGCTCTGGAGAAGAGCGATTTACTCTTCATCGCGACGACTCCTATATTGGCGTTCTTATTGATGATTTAACCACAAAAGGAGTCGATGAACCATATCGTATGTTCACTTCCAGAGCTGAATATAGAATACTTCTGAGACAAGATGATGCCGATATGCGCCTTACAGAAAAAGCTTATCAACTTGGACTCGCTAAAAGAGACCGCTATGATCTTCTTGTTGAAAAAATACAATTTCGAGATGACCTTATTAAATTCCTTTCTACTACTACCGTTCGCTTGAAAGAAGCCAATTCGTTTTTAGAACAACATGCTTCTTCTACTGTACGCGAAGGTCTTAAAATGATCGATCTTCTGCTTCGTCCTGAAATTCATATACAACACCTTATTGAGAATTTCTCTTCTCTTCAACATGTGGTTAATCAATTCCCTAATCGAAAAGAAGAAATTACCGAAGCAGCCGAAATTCTTATCAAATACGATGGATACATTAAAAGAGAAAAAGCAAATGCCGATAAGCTTCATCGATTGGAAAATATCCGAATAAAAGGTAAATTCGATTATGATTCCATCCAATCCATTTCAACAGAAGCACGACAGAAACTAAAAAAAATAGATCCTGAAACCATCGGACAAGCCTCTCGAATCCCGGGCGTTGCCCCTAGCGATATTAATATTCTTTTAATTTTGTCCGGAAGATAATTGTTCCACGAGGAACACTTTATTAATATATACGTTTTTATCATGAAATATTCTTTATTTATTTGTGCATTATTGTTACTTGCTTCAATTGAAAGCTGTACTGAAAAACGTACAATTGACAAAGGAGAAACATTCTTTGAATTAACTGAAAGAGCAGAAAATGGTGACTCTGTTGCACAATATCTTTTGGCTTCTTGTTACAAAAATGGTACAGGTGTCGAACCTAATAAAGAAAAGATGGTTGAATGGTATCGAAAGTCTGCAATTAAAGGATACGATAGTGCTTGTTATCAATTGGGCAACTGCTATATGAAGGGAGACGGAATATCAAAAAATGATTATTTAGCTGTTTTTTGGTATAAAAAAGCCTCTGAAAAAGGAATAGATAAAGCACAGAATAATTTAGCTAATTGTTACAAAAAAGGGATCGGAACCAATGTGAATATAGATTCTGCTCTATACCTATACCAAGAAGCAGCAAACCATGGACTTATATCAGCACAATCTAATCTTGCCAATACCTATATGACTGGTACATATACTGAACAAAATTTTAAGAAGGCTTTATTTTGGTATAAAAAAGCCTCTGAAAAAGGGGATGCCGATGCTCAATTTTATGTTGGGTACCTGTTATTAAACGGTCTTGGAACACAAAAAGATACACTACTTGCAAAGAAATTCCTAAATATGGCAGCAAAACAAAAACACTCTAAAGCAATAGAACAAATCAAATTTCTAAACTGATGTTCCACGAGGAACCTTGTTTTACTTCTTATTAAAAACTTCATGTGCTGTGACACACGATGAACTCCTAAATATCGTTCATAATCTTCCTGATTCTCCTGGTATCTATCAATACTTTAATGAAGAAGGAAAAATTATCTACGTAGGTAAAGCTAAAAACCTAAAACGACGAGTTTCCTCTTATTTTAATAGAGATCAAAGTCATTCGAGAAAAACTCAAATTCTTGTTCAACAGATTAGAAATTTAAAATACATTGTCGTAAATTCTGAACAAGACGCATTACTCCTGGAAAATAATCTTATAAAAAAATACCAACCTCGTTACAATATTCTTCTGAAGGATGATAAGACATACCCTTCTATCTGTATTACAAAAGAACCTTTTCCACGTATTTTCAAAACACGAAATATTCTGAAAAATGGTACAGAATATTATGGACCTTACAGTTTTAACTATATTGCTGATGCCTTCATTAAACTACTTAGAGAATTGTATCCCCTGCGAACTTGCAACCTTTTTCTTACTGAAGAAAATATAAAAAAAGGAAAATATAAATCTTGTCTGCAATACCATATAAAGAAATGCAAAGCTCCTTGTATTGGTCTTCAATCATACGAAAAATACAATGAAATGATTGATTCTTGCAGAAAAATTATTAAAGGTAATATTCAAGATATATCCGACTATTTTCTTTTGGAAATGAGGCGATTGTCTTCCGATTTAAGATTTGAGGAAGCACAGGAATTAAAGAAGAAATACGACATAATAGAAAAGTTTAAATCTAAATCTATCATTGTTGACAGAAAACTGACTGACCTTGATGTTTTTTCATATGAAGAGGATGAAAAATATTCTTTTGTTAATATGCTTCATATTGTCAACGGATCTATTATTCAAGGTATTACCGTTGAATATAAGAAACAACTTGATGAGCCAAAAGAAGAGATACTCCACTATGCTATTATTGATCTTCGAAATAAAATAAACAGTTCTTCTAAGGAAATAATTGTTCCTTTTCTTCCAGATATAGATTGCCTTGATAACACATTTTTTACTGTTCCTCAACGAGGAGATAAAAAGAAACTCCTTGAATTATCATTAAAAAATGTACACCAATATAAAATAGACAAATACAAACAAGCAGACAAACTCAATCCTGAACAAAGACAAATTCGTATTTTGACTAAACTTCAAAATACTTTAAAACTTGATAAGATACCCTATCATATTGAATGCTTTGATAACTCAAATATTTCTGGATCAAGTGCCGTTGCAGGTTGTGTTGTTTTTAAAATGGGAAAACCATCAAAAAAAGACTATCGAAAATATACAATCAAATCAGTTGTTGGGTCCGATGATTATGCTTCTATGCGAGAAGTTGTTGAACGACGATACACAAGGATGATTGAAGAACAACAAACTCTTCCGGATCTTATTATCGCTGATGGAGGGTTAGGTCAAATGGATGCTATTAAAAGTATTGTTGCTGATAAACTTCATCTCACAATTCCAATTGCCGGACTCGTAAAGGACAAAAATCATCACACCAATGAAATGATTTTTGGATTGCCTCCAAAAAAAATTGGATTTAGAACAACAGATGAAGTTTTCCATTTCCTCACTCATATTCAAGATGAAGTACACCGTTTTGCTATTTCCTTTCACCGACAAAAAAGAAGTAAACAGCAAGTTGCTTCTGAATTAGATAATATCAAAGGAATAGGAGAAAAAACAAAATTACTTCTTATTAAGCATTTCAAAAGCGTAAAAAGAATAAAAGAGGCATCATTTGATGATATAAAAAATATAATTGGAAATAAAAGAGCATCAATCATTTACGAGTATTTTAGAGACAACTTAACTCCCTGAGATTTGAATATTTATTTCTTCCTTACTTTTGGGTCATAAATATTTATTTTATATCCTTTTTATGAGAGCTATTATTCAAAGAGTAAACTTCGCAAACGTCAAAGTTGAAAGTAAAGTGGTTGGAGAAATCCAAAAAGGACTTCTTTTACTTCTGGGAATTGAAGATAGTGATGACGACCTTGATATAGAGTATCTAACTTCTAAAATATCTAATGTGAGAATATTTAATGATAGCGATGGCAAAATGAATCTTTCAGTTAAAGATGTTGATGGGGATATTCTTATTATTAGCCAATTCACTCTCTTTGCTTCTACTAAAAAGGGAAATCGACCATCATATATCCGAGCTTCTAAAGGATATATTGCAGAACCAATTTATATACGTTTTTGTAAAATAATGGAAAATAAAATTGGAAAAAATATACAAAAAGGAATATTTGGAGCTGATATGCAGGTATCACTTATTAACGATGGACCTGTAACTATTATCTTCGATAGTAAAGAAAAAGATTATTAAGAGCTTTTATTATGACAATTAATGAAGCACAGGAAACAGTAGATTTGTGGATAAAAAAATATGGTGTAAGATATTTTAATATTCTTACCAATATGGCAATTCTTACAGAAGAAGTAGGCGAAGTTGCAAGAATTATTAGTCGAAAATATGGTGAACAATCTGAAAAAGAAAGCGATAAAGAAAAAGTTCTCTCCGATGAATTAGCTGACGTACTATGGGTAATTATATGCTTAGCAAATCAAACTGGGATTGACCTAGAAAAAGCTTTTATTAAAAATTTAGATAAGAAATCTATTAGAGATAAAAAAAGACACTTAAATAACAATAAATTAAAAAATAAAGAGTAATGAATCTTATTAATATGAATGCAATATTAAATTCCTATAAAAAAGGTATTTTAAAAGACGAAATAGTTCATCAAGAAGTAGAAAAAATCATAAATAAAAGCTCTTCTATTAAAAATAAAGAAGTACTTAAAACTTGTTTTAAATCCCTGGATTTAACTTCACTCAACCTAAAAGATAATGAAACAACTATAAAGGAATTTATTGAGAAAGTTAATAAGTTAGGAACTCTTTATAACGAAATAGGAAACATAGCTGCAATTTGTGTATATCCTTCTTTTGTAAAATTAGCTTATAATACTTTAAATAAAAATGGTATAAAAATTGCCACAGTCGCTGCTGGTTTTCCTCATTCTCAAACAATGATTGAAATTAAATTGGCAGAATCAATGCTTTGTATTCATGATGGGGCAAATGAAATAGATATTGTATTAAGTATTGGAAAATTTCTAAATGGAAAATATGATGAGGTTGCAGAAGAAATAAGCGAAATAAAAGCATCTATAAAAGAAAAAAAATTGAAGGTAATTCTTGAAACGGGTGCACTCGAAACAGCAGAAAATATATATAATGCATCTACTTTAGCCATGGAAGCAGGCGCTGATTTTATCAAAACATCAACAGGAAAAATAAATGTTTCTGCTTCTCCTTTTTCAGCCTACGTTATGTGTAATTCAATAAAAGAATTTTATAAAAAAAATAAAAGGAAGGTAGGAATAAAAGTAGCTGGAGGGATTACTTCTACAGAAGATGTAATTAATTATTACACTATAATAAAAGAAATTCTTGGAGAAGAATGGTTAAATAATGATTATTTCCGTATTGGTGCATCTCGAGTAGCTAATAGTTTACTTTCTGATTTCTATAATAAAGACATTAAATATTTCTGATAATATGTTTATAAACCTTCTAAGTATTGATGATAAAAAGTTGATAATTTTATCATTGAAATATATTTCTAAAATACTGTTAGAATTATAAACATTCTACTATTATTTTTTCATCATCTTTTTGTAACCATTAAAAAAGGGATAATTAATAAAAATAAATTATATTCAATCAATTAATTTTAACTTACTATTATTCTGTATTACAATCAATTAATTAAAGAAGATTTTAAATATTATCCGAATATTATAATATAGAAAAAATGAAATAAAAGAAGAATTATTATTACTTATCAACCGTATTAACAATACTTCTTATTTATCTTTATATTCAATTAGATTTAAATAAAAATAAAAAATATATGAATGAAAATCTCCTAAATAAGGATCTTGGATTCATTGATATCCCATTTGATGAAAAATTAGATATAATAGAAGAAATAAAAAGATTATGTAAGGAAAAGAATGCTGTTATAATGGCGCATTATTATCAGCCTGACGAGGTTCAGGATATAGCAGATAATATAGGGGATAGCCTTGCCTTAGCTCAAATGGCAAAGAAAACGGATGCTGACATCATACTTATATGTGGTGTGAATTTTATGGGAGAAACTGCTAAAATTCTTTGTCCTGAAAAGAAAGTTCTTGTTCCTGATTTGAAAGCTGGATGTTCTCTTTCTGATAGTTGTCCTGCTGATAAATTAGAAGACTTTATAAAAAAACATCCAGGATATACAGTCGTTTCTTATGTTAATACTTCTGCAGAAGTAAAAGCTCTTACTGATATATGTGTAACATCGACGAATGCAAAAAAAATAATAAATAATTTACCTAAAGATGAAAAAATAATATTTGGACCTGACAGAAATTTAGGGAATTATATAAACAGTTCTTGTAATAGGGATATGCTATTATGGAATGGAGCTTGTGATGTACATGAAAAATTTTCTCTTGAGAAAATTATTAAACTTAAAGAAAAATATAGGGATGCAGAGGTATTAGCACATCCAGAATGCAAGAAACATGTATTATTAGTTGCAGATTATGTAGGGAGTACAAAAGGAATTATAGATTATGTGAATAAATCAGAAAAAAAGACCTTTATAATAGCAACAGAAAGTGGTGTAATACATGAAATGAGGAAAAGAAATCCGGAAAAAGAATTTATTCCTGTTCCTCCTGATGACAGTTCTTGTGCATGCAATGAATGTGCTTATATGCGACTTACGACTCTTAAAAAAATATATAATGCTCTTAAATACGAGCAACCAGAGATTAAGGTAAGGGAATCTATTAGAAAAAAAGCAGAAAAATCAATTATTAGAATGCTTGAACTATCGTAATAAGATTTATCTACCTCTTTTTTTTAAAGAATGCGGTCAATATATGGCTGCATTCTTTTTCCATTATACCACCTAAACATTCAGTTTTTGGATGCAATACTTTTGGGGCAAAAATATGATATCCTTTTTTAGAATCTTTTGCTCCATAAACTATTCTTTTTATATGTGTCCAGCCAAGTGCACCAGCACACATTACACAGGGTTCTATCGTAACATAAAGGGTACATTCACTCAAATATTTTCCACCTAATAGATAAGAAGCTGCCGTGATAGCTTGCATTTCTGCGTGAGCTGTAACATCTGTAAGATGTTGTGTCATATTATGCGCCTTTGCAATGATAGAATCATTACAGACAATGACGGCTCCTATTGGAACCTCTCCTATCTTCAAGGCTTCTTTTGCTTCTTGCAAAGCTTTTTTCATGTAGTATTCGTCGCTCATTTTATAAATAATAACTGATTATACCCAATTCAACAGAAAAAGACATAATTATAAAACCAGTCGCATATCCTAAAAATACTTGCTTGATAGTATGTTTTTGAAGGTAAAGTCGAGAAGTACCAATAATTCCTGCGACTATGATTGAAAAGAAAACTAAACTATCACTAATACCATATATGTTGTGTACAGCGATACAAATAGGTATTAAACCGGCAACGGAAGTACAATGAGCAGATATTTTCCAAAAAAGGTTTATTATAAAACAAATGAAAAGAGTTAGAATAATACCACCGAAAATGTAAAATTCAAGGATAAGCCCCATCCATAGAGTGTAAAGTAAAATTGATGTGTAACAAGTAAGACAGAATAAATAAGGTATGATCCTTTCTTTCTTATTATCCATTTCTATGGATGAAATGAATCCTGTTTTCTTCAAAAGAAAAAAGAATAATATAGGTAGAAGAGCAGTAATGAAAAAGGTTATTTGAAAAAAGGTAAATGAATTTCCTTCAATATTGGTTATCAAATATCCAGTTTTATTTATTCCTGTAATCTGATAAAAAAAATTATTCCAATCATATAATCCATATATAAGTATGGAAGTATAAGTTCCAGCAAATAATGGATGAAACAAAATTGAAAAGAACTGAGCTATATTACTTTTCATTTATATTTCTTTTCTTAATCTGGCTACTGGAATTCCAAGCATTTCTCTGTATTTTGCGACGGTTCTCCTTGCGATGACATACTTTTTTTCTTTCAGAAGTTCCATTATTTTTTCATCTGTTATAGGATGTCGCTTATCCTCACATTCTATAAGATCTTTCATGATTTTTTTTATTTCCCTAGATGAAACATCTTCACCTTCGTCGGTCTTCATGGCTTCTGAAAAAAAGTATTTTAACTGATATATTCCAAAACTTGTTTGAATATATTTGCTGTTACTAACTCGCGAAACTGTGGATATATCCAACCCAGTTCTGTCAGAAATATCCTTTAGGATCATTGGTTTTAGTTGTGTTTCGTCTCCTGTCATGAAGAAATCATATTGTTTTTTTATGATTTCATTCATGACCATCATCATTGTGTTGTTTCTTTGCTTAAGTGCTTCTATAAACCATCGTGCTGAATCCAATTTTTGTTTGACGAAAGAAACTGCTTCCTTCATTGATTTATTTGCTTTTTTATTTTTAGAATAGTCCTCGAACATTTCTTTATAACCTTTACTGATTCGAAGTTCAGGTATATTGACATTGTTTAGGCTTAATTCAAGTTTTCCGTTTGTCTCTTCAAGATAGAAATCAGGAATAATCTCCTGCATATTTTTTTCTAATACGGTTCCCCAGGCATTTCCTGGTTTTGGATTAAGACGGCTAATTTCAGAAAGAACATCCCTGAATTGTTCCTCAGTAATATTAAGACGCATCATAATCTTTTCATAATGTTTCTTTATGAAAAGTTCATAATATTTATCGATTATGATTATAGCTAAATGAATGGAATCGGTGTTCTTTTTTTGATGTAACTGAATAGAAAGACATTCTTGTAATGTTCGTGCACATACTCCGGGAGGATCTAACTGTTGAACCTTTTTAATGACATTTTGGATATCTTCCTCGTTCACTTCTTCACCTGTTTGAAAGGCAATATCATCTACCATTGCATCTTCTTTGCGTTTTAGATACCCGTCTTCATCAATATTCCCTATGACATACTTCGCAATTTTTATTTCTTGTTCTGTAAGATGAGTAAGTTGTTCTTCTAAATGTTCGTGAAAGGATACTCCGACAGAAAATGGAATGTCTTCATGTTTATCATCTCGTGAGCGGTTGTTAGATTGAAGTTTATAGTCTGGTATATCATCTCCCTCCAAATATTCTTCATAATCCATATTGTCGTCAATCTGCATTTCATCTTGTTGTTCATCTTGTTCGTAAGATTCTTCTATTTCCTCTTTACCCTCTTCTAAGGCAGGGTTTTCTTGAATTTCCTGTTGTATCCGCTCCTCAAGTTCCACGGTAGGAACTTCGATGAGCTTTATCATCTGTATCTGCTGAGGTGACAATTTTGCAGTCTGAAGCAATTTTTGTGTTTGCGAAAGAGATGGCATATGAAAAAAAATATAATGATATGAACCCTTTTTATATGATTATTTTTCTAACTTAATCTCGCTTGGTTTTCCGTGAGCATCCACCTGTACCAAAAGAATGTTTGTAGAACATACCAACTCTTCAGTACCCTTTATAACATCAGCACGACGGGCTTCTATTCCTACGGTAATGGATGTATGGCCGATATGCTTTACCTCACCGTATATTTTGATTAGGTTTTTTAGTTTAGAAGGTCGATGGAATACGCATTCGGAAATCTTTAAGGTAAGCACATTCGGATTTCGTATGACTTGTGTAGCAAATCCAACTGAAGCATCATCCAGCCAAGACATCATTCGACCACCGAACAGATTTCCATTTACACCGATATCATCGGTCATGACAATATGGGTAGATATCAATTCCATAAAATAACTTATGTTGGTTAATACTTAAAAGAACTGCCACCAAGAAATTCTCTTAATAAGGAGGTTGATGGTATATCCCGGTTGGATATAGGAGTGATGCAGTGAAGAAATTTCATCAGATGATGTACTTCTGCGTATTCTTTTGAGTTACGGGGAACTGTCTGCAACATAGGCAATACATAATTCTTAAGGGCGGCAAGTTCAAAGATGAGAGCAGAATTAAACATGACATCTGCATTTTCTTGATATGGGAAAATCCATTTCTTCTCTCCATCTCGCACACTCTCCCATCTTGCAATGGTATTCTGAACCGTATTTCCTCGGTATTTATAGTCACGTACGATGCGACGGATCAAACGATTGTCTGTGGTTGATATCCAATTATGATCATCCAAAGAGATGGTTGTCAATGCAGAAACATATATTTTAAATTTTGCTGTTTCTGCAACAGATGGTGTTAAAGCGGGATTTAAAGCGTGGATACCTTCCATCATCACAATATTGTTTTCTTTCAACTGCACATTATTTCCTTTGAACAAACGTTTTCCAGATGCAAAATCGTAGGTTGGCAATGATACTTCTTTTCCCGAAAGAAGGGCTTGCAGTTGTTCATTGAAAAAATCAAGATCCAATGCGTATAATGACTCATAATCGTATTCCCCATTTTCATCTTTGGGTGTTCGTTCCCGGTCAATGAAATAGTCATCTAAAGATATTGTAATGGGTTTCACACCGGCAGCAAGAAGTTGCACTGTCAGACGTTTTGAGAAGGTGGTCTTACCAGAAGAAGAGGGACCACTAATCATGATGAATTTTGTAGTATCCATTTCTTTGCAGATGGAATCCGCAATACGAACAATCTGCTTTTCATGTAGAGCCTCAGCAATCTTTATTAAGCCATATACCTCCCCTCTTCTCGTAAGTTCGTTCAAATCACCGATGTTGTTTATGCCAAGAATCTGTTGTAGTTGAAGATTCTGTTTGAAAGCTTGATACATCTTCGGTTGATTTTCGAATGGTTCCAGTATCGTTAGGTTTTCTTTTTTGGGAACTTGAAGAAATATGCCGATATCATATTTGAACAGATTGAAATTATTGGAAAGTTCTCCAGTATTTACCATTAAAGTGGTATTGTAAAAATCATAATATCCGTCTATTTCATAAAACTGTGCGTATGTGATATTCATAGACTTTAACAAGTTCACTTTTTCCTCTTCTCTGCGTTCCTTAAAAAGGCGTAAAACAGCCTCTTTCTGCATCTCATGGCTTTTTATAGGAAGCTTTTGCTCAATCAACTCGTGCATCCGCTTCTGTATTTTGGAGATAATATCGTCGCTTACAGGCGTACCATCCTGAAAAATTAGATTACAGAAATATCCTTTTGAAAGAGGATGTTCAAAGAAGAGTTGCGCCGTAGGATACAGGTCATGAGTTGCTTTTGCCATAACCATACAAAGGGTCCGGATATAGGTTCTTCTTCCCGTTTTTGTATGGACATCCATGAACTCCACATCCTTCGGATGAAATACGGAGTATGAAAGAGACTCACATTTGTTGTTAACTAATGCACAGACAACTTCTTTTTTATTATCCACCTCTTGGTCTTCCAATATCTTTTCCAATGTTGTTCCCATTGGATAGTCCTTATATTCACCAGTATTCCGGCAATAAATCTTCACCTGTTCCATAATCTTTATTTTTTTAATATGTCCCTTTTCTTTTTTCAAAGACATATTAATTTTTCAAGTCTATAAAAATACACCTTTTTCATTAAATCAACGACTTAGCCAAGCAAATTCTTCAGCGTTCATATTTGCTTTTCTTTAAAAGGGAATATAGAAGATAATCGGGAGAACAATAGTAAATGAGATAGCGCCTTGCGTTTTGCGAACAAAAAATCATTATAGTAGTACAACAAAGAGTAGTTGACGAGAAACTAACCAATTGATATAGATTTATTTTAAGCAAAAAACAAAGACAGAAAATCCTTTTTTTCGCTGATGCAAGTAAATAATTCCTACCTTTGTAGTCCTCAAAAAAACAGAAAAAGGAATACGCATACTAAGACTATGTTTTGCGAAGGCGCATATGTATTTCTTGTATTGTTCGAGAAAGATTTAGTAGCATAAAACTGTATATTTTCATATGGAACCATTCAAAGTTTTTCCACTTTACGACATCAACATTGTTCGTGGCAATGCTTGCCGTATCTATGATGATCAGGGAACGGAATATTTAGATCTCTACGGAGGGCATGCTGTTATTTCTGTCGGACATACACATCCGTATTTTGTTCAGAAGGTGACAGAACAATTAAATACGCTTGGTTTTTATAGTAATTCAGTTATCAACAGTCTTCAATGGGAATTAGCAAAGAAATTGGGACAACAGTCTGGATATGAGGACTACTCTTTGTTTCTTGTCAATTCTGGGGCAGAAGCAAATGAAAACGCAATCAAGTTGGCCTCTTTCTATAATGGAAGACGCAAAATAGTATCTATTTCCAAGGCATTTCATGGACGAACGGATGCTGCAGTCCGTGTAACGGATAATCCAAAGATTGTCGCTCCTGTTAATGAAGCGATACCGGTCGAGTTTATTCCATTAAATGATATCGAGGCAATGGAAAGAGTTCTCGCACCAAAAGACGTTTGCGCAATTATCATTGAGGGAATTCAAGGCGTTGGAGGTGTAAATATTCCTTCCTCTGAATTCCTGCAAGCGGTACGCGAGATGTGTGACAAGACGAAGACTGTTCTCATTCTTGACGAGATACAATCAGGATATGGACGATCTGGTAAGTTCTTTGCTCATCAATATTCGGGTATTCGCCCTGATCTTATATCGGTAGCAAAGGGTATTGCCAATGGTATACCTATGGGAGGGCTTCTTATTTCTCCGAAATTCCCAGCTGTTTTCGGACAACTCGGAACCACATTTGGTGGTAATCAGCTAGCCTGTGCTGGAGCAATTGCAGTTCTTGACATTATGAAAGCGGAAAAACTGGTTGATAATGCGGATAAGATAGGATCTTATCTCCAACAAGAGCTTTCAAAAATGATTGGAAAATATGAGATAAATGATGTTCGTGGAAGAGGATTGATGATTGGAATTGAATTTAATTATCCGGTTAAAGCCCTTCGAGAGAAACTGATTACGGAACAACATGTTTTTACGGGAGCCTCTGGGACAAATATACTTCGCATCCTTCCTCCATTGTGTTTGACTAAAACCGATGTTGATCTTTTTCTTCAACGCTTTAAGTCTTTATTTGTCGAAAAATAAAGAGTATAAAAGACCACAAATAAAAGAAGGGAATAAGATATTTAATAAACACTGGTGAGGTGTTTTTCCGTAGGAAGAAAAAAACGAGGAATTATGAATCGGGTTTATAATAATCCGATTCTTTTTCTTTAAAGAGGATAGCTCATATGATAATTCTTAATTCTTTAAAAGGTCTGGAAATCAGCAAAAAAGAAAAAAGAAAGAAAATAAACCATGTTTTATAACATAAATTTAACTATATTTTAACATAAATAATATGTTGTATAACACAAAAGCGCTATCTTTGCACTGTGTTTTTCATAGTATTAGATTTAAGGTTATCAAAAAGGGTTGGTCAAGCGAGATCAATCCCTTTTTGTTTATAGGAGAATCTGTAACAAACGGAATAAGCGTAAATTTCCATATAGTAAATCTAATAAGGGAATCACGTAAAAACGTCCTTCGAGAGCAAAAGAAGCTTATTTATTGCGATGGACACATTGAAAAATCTTTATATTTGTGAGGGAAAAGAAGGCGATTTTCAAGAAGGCATCGTCCTTCTCAATATCTTCTTTATGGAGTAAAAGCTCAATAAGGTTGAATGTAGAAACGAACATGGCAAGTAGCTGGTTTCGTCATGGGAAAGCGTCGTCCAAGTTGTGCTTACTCCTACATTTATAAGCGTATACGTGGAATATACGACGCTGAAGTAGCAAGACTAAGGAAAAATATAAAATCAAACTACCAATGGGAGGTTTTTTTGGAACCATTAAACGAGGGACGGAATGTGTGACCGATCTCTTTTATGGAACAGACTACCAGTCACACATGGGTACACGCAGAGCAGGAATGGCAACGCTGAAGGATGATGGTGATTTCGCTCGATCCATTCACAATTTGGAAAGCTCTTATTTCCGCACAAAGTTTGAAGAGGAATTACCGAAATTTACAGGTAAGAGCGGAATTGGTATCATTAGTGACACAGATGCACAACCAATAGTCCTGAAAACCAAAATCGGCAAATTTGCCATCGTCAGTGTTGCTAAGTTCCTGAATCAGGATGCGATGGAGAAAGAGGTAATGGAAAAGGGCGGACACCTGAGCGAATTGAGTTCTGGGAAAACAAACCCAACAGAGTTAATTGGACTGATGATAAGCCAGGGGAAAGATTATCTAGATGGAATTGAAAACGTTTTTCATAAGCTGAAGGGGTCTTTCTCTGGTCTTCTATTGACGGAAGAAGGCATTATTGCCATACGAGATTATTACGGACGTACACCAGTTGTTATAGGAAAACACGAGGAAGATGGGTATGCTGTTGCAAGTGAGAATAACGCTTTCCCGAATCTGGGTTACGAAACAGAATATTTCTTAGGCCCTGGCGAAGTCGTTCTTGTTACAGGAGATGGATACAGGCAGCTTCGTAAGCCGAATGAGAAAATGCAGATTTGCTCATTTCTGTGGGTCTACTATGGCTATCCTGTCACGCAATATGAAGGTATTACCGTAGATAATGTGCGTAGGAAACTGGGAAAAGCGATGGCAGAAAGCGATGATATTGAAGCAGATTTTGCAAGTGGAATTCCTGATTCAGGTATCGGCATGGCTCTTGGCTATGCGGAAGGATCACATATTCCGTACCGTCGTGCGATTGTAAAGTACACGCCAACATGGCCTCGCAGTTTTACTCCTGCGAATCAGAAAGTGAGAGACTTGGTTGCAAAGATGAAACTGATTGCCAACAAGAGCCTCTTGAAAGATCGAAAGGTGGTCTTCTGTGATGATTCCATTGTGAGAGGAACACAATTGCGTAATAATGTCAATATTCTTTATGGATACGGTGCCAAGGAAGTACATATGCGTATTTCTTGTCCCCCTTTGCTTTATGCGTGTCCATTTATCAATTTTTCAGCCAGCAAGTCCATCATGGAACTTGTGACGAGACGCATAATAGAAGAATTCGAGGGTGATCCGAACAAAAATGTTCAGGCGTATGCCACCTTTGGAACAGAGCAATATGAACGAATGGTAGAGAAACTACGAAGTCGTCTGCATATCACGTCATTAAAATTCTGTAGCGTGCAGGATCTTGTAGATGCCATCGGTCTGCCGAAAGAAAAGATCTGTACACACTGCTTCGATAATTCTTCCTATGGACACGAATAGTTGATGCTAAAAAGCAATATGTAAAAAGGCCACTATGACAAAGAACCTCTTGACATAGTGGCCTTTGTCTTGTAGATAGTATTTAGATAGAAGGTTATAGAACCTTTTTGATAAGCCAGATGAGCAAAGTCAAACTTGTTTGAACTTTGCCATGGCGAAAAAAGGACTAATGAAATTGAACGTTTTATCAATCCAAATGAGTAGAGTAAAGCCTGTTTGAACTATGTCAGAATCAAGGTTTATTGAAAATGAGTCTCAAATAATGTCTATTTGTCATATTATGGCAAATACGAAAAGAGCGTAAGTATGTCATACCGCAAGTTGTTCCTTTGGGTAGTACTTTTATGCAAGTGTATGCCGTTGTCGGCTGATATCACAGCGGAGAAGGGTTTTCTAAACAGTGCACGTGATAGTGACGTTTTCTTACGAAAAGAGGAGATTTTGGACGCCATTTATTTGAATGCGGTCGATGACGAAACACAATTAAGCGCTGAACGTTTGGAGATGATAGAAGAGAATTTGACGGAGTGCATCTCAAATAAAATAGACCTAAACAACGAAGCAGATTTAGATCGCTTGGATATGTTGCCTTTTATTTCCGCACAGCAAGCAGACAATATCCGGATTTATGTTCATAGCCATGGGCCTCTTCGAAGTTTTTATGAGTTGATGCTGGTTGACGGCCTTTTTCGACAGGATATATTGAATTTACTCCCTTTTGTGCGTTTGGATTTCGAAAATGAGAAACAGGGGAAGGTGCGGTTTGGAAAGATGTTGCAGGGAGCTGATCATGAGTTGATATTGCGTACTGATCGTACATTGGAGAAGAAAAGGGGTTATCGCTCAGATACTCCAAAGGGTTATTTGGGCAATGAACAATATGGGTCAATACGATACCGCCTGCGCTATGAGAACCGTCTTTTTATAAATCTTGGTGCAGAAAAGGATCCGGGAGAGCCCTTTTGGACCGATGTACACAAGGGTTTTGATGCCTACCGATATTCTTTTCAAGTAAATGGAAGTGCAAGATCGGTACTGAATCGCCTTGTGGCAGGCCATTTCAGAACCTCTTTTGGGATGGGACTGGCTATGAACTCTGACTTTTATATGTCCAAGGATCCTAGTTGTAATCGAATCGTGAGCCTTGGGACAGGTTTACGTCGCTATACATCGGCAGAAGGAAACGACTTCTTCCACGGGGGTGGCGTGACACTTCGCCTGTCAAATAGATGGTTTATTACAGGACTTTATTCCAATCGGACGGAAGATGCGGTGTTGCGAGATGGTGGCACAACTTTCGCCTCCTTGACTACAGATGGTTTGCACCGCACAGAAACAGAACGGAAAAAGATGGATAATGTTCGTCAGCAAGTGGTAGCAGGACGTGCGGAATGGCGAGGAAACCGTATACGTATTGGCGGCGTTTTGCTTTGGCAACATTACAATCCATTTTGGAAGCCTCTGCCTCAACCCTATAACATCCATCGCTTCTCAGGGAAAGACCTTTCAATAGCATCCGTAGATTATCGTATACATTGGCGTAGGGCAACACTGATGGGAGAAACAGCTATCAATAGGGATGGTTCAACAGCGACATTGAATAACGTGAATGTTTCTTTGCTCCGCTGGATTCGCTTATCCCTTTTGTATCGTAACTACTCTAGAAGCTTCGACAACCCTCTTGCATCAGCATATGGTCAGAGTAGCAGTGTTCGTAACGAGGAGGGTCTCTATACTGGCATCTCATTTCAACTTAGAAAACATTGGCAACTATCGGCATTCATTGACGTATATCGCTTTCCAGAACAGAAGTATGGTGTCAGCCAGCCGTCTGACGGATGGGAAACGATGGTTCGGCTTGATCACGAACCCAACGACCGAATAAAGTGGTCTCTGAGATATCGTCTGAAAAATACAGAAAAGGATCTTTCAAAAAATCGAATGCCAAAGGGGACGGAAGGAAAGATACTCACAGATTATAAACGAAGTTCACTCCGTGGAAGGATGTCATTGATTCTGACCCCAGACAGATCATTAACTCTTATGGGGCAGGCAGAAGGAAGTCGTGCAGACTATAGCCGTGATTGTCAGGACCCAACCTTTGGATGGATGGGGAATGCAAGCTTAATATGCCGTCCGAAGCGATTCCCTATACGCACTGCAGTTGGAGTGACTAGGTTCGATGCGGAAGATTACGAAAATAGACTTTATCAGTATGAGAGTGATGTTCTATATGGCTATTCTATGCCTATGTTCTATGGTAAGGGGTGGCGCTACGGACTGAATGCTTCTGTCGATGTAGGCCGACACATTTCACTCTATCTGTTTTTTGCGCGGATGTCTTATGATGACGGTCGTAGCTCCATCTCCTCAGGACTGGAGGAAATACGTGGTCACCACAAGACAGACCTTCATCTGTTGTTACGTTTAAAATTATGATAGAGAAAACAGCAAATATTGCGAACGAGGAAATATCAGGGACTTTTTGAAACGGTATCAGCTTATCGTTATGCCACGATAAAATTGCGTTATCTTTGCAAAGAAGGAAAGAAGAGCAGGTAATGGCAATGATAGACAAAGACACAGTAGACAGAATCTTCTCGGCAATACGTATTGAGGAGGTAGTGGGAGACTATGTCTCTCTGCATCGTCGAGGAGCAAATCTGATAGGCTTGTGCCCTTTTCATAATGAAAAGACCCCGTCATTTAATGTCAATCCAGCTCGTGGAATTTATAAGTGTTTTGGATGTGGCCACGCAGGTAATGCCGTGAATTTCATTATGGAAATCGAGCAGGAGAGTTATCCTGACGCCTTACGTCGTTTGGCAAAAAAATATGGCATTGAGATTAAGGAACGGGAACTGACGGAAGAGCAGAAAATTCAACAGGGCGTAAGAGAAAGTCTATTTGTGGTAAATGAAATGGCTCGGGATTGGTTTGTTGATGAGTTGCATAATACGGAAGAAGGGCGGAACATTGGACTGGCATATTTTCGGGAGCGTGGATTGAGCGATGAGGTAATACGAACATTTCAGCTAGGATATAGTCCAGAACGAAGTGATGCTTTGTCGCATGCGGCTCAAAAAAAAGGTTACAAGGAAGAATACTTGACTAAGGCGGGCCTATGTGGCAAGAATGATCGAGGTCTATATGACCGTTTCCATGGAAGAGTTATTTATCCTGTCTTCTCGCTTTCGGGACGCGTGGTGGCATTCGGAGGACGCATCTTGAAAAAAAACGAAAAAATGGCGAAGTACGTGAATTCGCCAGAAAACGAGATATATCACAAAAGCAACGAGCTATATGGCCTGTACCAGGCTAAACAGAGCATAGCAAGAGAGAATCGTTGTTATCTGGTAGAAGGTTATATGGATGTTATCTCAATGCACCAGTCAGGAGTAAAGAATGTAGTAGCTTCTTCTGGAACATCCCTTACGACAGGTCAGGTAAAATTAATTCATCGTTTTACGGAAAATGTCACGGTTTTATATGACGGAGATGCAGCAGGCATCCATGCTTCGGTGCGCGGCATTGATATGCTATTAGAGGAAGGACTGAATATTCGTGTGGTTGCTCTGCCAGACGGGGAAGACCCGGATTCGTTTGCACAAAAACACAATGCCGCAGATTTTGTTGCATATATTGAGGAGCATAGTGTGGATTTTATCCGTTTTAAGACTGATTTGCTGCGACAAGAAGCAGGCAGTGACCCCGTGAAACGAGCACAACTTATCACAAGTGTTGTACAGAGTATATCGGTAATTCCTGATTTGGTGGTAAGACAGGTTTACCTTCAGGAATGTGCCCGGCAATTGGGCATCTCGGAATTGGTATTGGGGAATGAAGTGATACGCCTGAAACAAGGACGTATGATAACAGAAGAAGAACGAAGAAGACGCGAAGCAAATGCCGCTCGTCTCAATGGTAATAGACAGCCAGAAGGAGAGAATGGAAGATCCATCGAAGAGAACTCAAAAGAAACAAAGTTCGATATTCAGCGTCAGACAGATAAGCTCTTTCGGGAAGAAACGAACGTGTTGCGGCTATTGATAAAGTACGGTTCGGAGGTGGTTTATCCTGCCGATGAATCGGGAGATGAGGTTACGGTGAGTGATGTGGTGCGAGAGGAACTGACGACCGATGGCATTAAGTTTAATAATGATTTGTATCAGCGAATGTATGAGGAACAGATTGCGTTCCGCGGCACGCAGAAAGAACGGCAACGCCATTTTTTTTACCATGATGATCCGGATATGGCGCGTCTTTCAGTTCATTTAGGAACGGAACGTTATGTGCTCAATAGTTCTCAGAAACAACAATACGGTACGGTAGAGGAAAGATTGGAAGATTGGACATATCATGTGATTTATGAGCTGAAATTGGCGGTTGTTAAACAGTTGATACAGCAACGACAGGAGGAAATGAAGACTGCGGATGAAACACGTCAGATGGAGTTGTTGTCAGAAATAGCAACTTATAATGAAGCAAAAAAACAACTTTCCGAAGAACTCGGAGGACGAAACTAATCAAGAAAAAAAGCAGAAGAAGACGAGAATCTTATTTCGTCAGCACCGACGAAGTTCCTAAATTTCCTGCAGTATAAGCCGGATGAGAGTTGAAAGTTTTGGGGCCGCATGTGCAGCGGCATCTTGTACTTCATCGTGGTCATTTCGAACAATGTGACTGTCAGTGTCGGTATGGTGGTATCCTATGTTGGTAATAACAGAGAAAGCAAGAAGTTGTAGTCCGGCATGCGAGGCTACAATCGCTTCTGGAACAGTTGACATGCCTACAGCGTCGCCACCAATAACATGAAAAAAACGATATTCGGCTGGGGTTTCGAATGAAGGCCCTTGTGTACCAACATAAACACCTTCTTGTAGTGGAATATTATTCCGAAAGGCAATTTCTTTTGACAAACGAAGCAAGTGGGGTGTGTATGCCGTGGTCATGTCAGGGAACCGAGTCCCGAAATGTGAATCATTCGGACCATGTAAAGGGTGTTCAGGAAATAAATTGATATGGTCTCGGATAAGCATAATATCACCGACATGGAAGTCCGGATTGACGCCTCCGGCAGCGTTTGAGAGAACAAGGGTTGAGACCCCGAGCTCTTTCATTATACGGATAGGGAAGGTAACCTCTTTCATGGAGTAGCCCTCGTAGAAATGGAAACGACCTTGCAAGAAAAGAACATATCGGTTGTCTAACCACCCGGCAATAAGGTTCCCCGCATGTCCAGCCACAGTGGAGAGTGGAAAATTGGGGATGGTGTGGTAAGGGATAACCACAGGGTCACGAAGCACATCGGAGAGCATTCCCAAACCGCTGCCTAGAACGATGCCGAATTCAGGAACGGAATGTAATTTTGGTTTGAGAAATTCGGTTGTTTGTTGTATTTTTCTTAACATAATCAAGGAGGTGTTTCTTCAATTGTTCTTCTCGTCCATCTAAAATCTTAATCTCGATGGGCAGGATATACAGCCGTTCCTTTAGCGAAGTAGGAACATCCTTTATGGCATAAAGACGCGAAACATCTTTTTCGGTAGTTATGATATATGATTCAGGGCTATCAGCAAGGGATTGTAGGTCTTCTGCTGAAAAGTTGTGATGGTCCTCAAACGGGAGCGTCCTGACACGGGCGAAAAGAGACTGAAGATGATCGACCATATCAGCCTGCGTTTCAATACCGGTAAAAAGAAGAGCTTCTTCATCTTCTGTATGTGAAAGAGGAAGTGTCGAGTCAAACGCAGGCAAAAGAGGAAGGTAATGAATCTGGGAGAAGAAAAGACTTTGATAGGGCGGTAGATTAAGGCGCTTTGTAATGATTCGATAGTCAATAGGGGTAGCCGTTTTGGGGCATTTTGTGACAATAACGATATTGGCTCGAGCTGTATTGGCGATTGGCTCGCGAAGCTGGCCATGAGGCAAAAGGTGATCTTCGTGAAGAGGTCGATTGTAGTCGATTAAGAGTATGTTGATTCCAGGTTCTACATAGCGATGCTGGTAGGCATCATCTAGGACAAAGGCATCAACTGGACGGTTTTTAGGAGGATTGGAAAGTAAATATTCGATGGCATGACGACGATTTGCATCGACAACAACAGTCACGTCTGGAAATTTTCGGTGAATCTGCATCGGCTCATCTCCGATGGCAGAGGCATCAGTATCATCGGAGGCAACAACAAGTCCTTTCGTGAGACGTTTATATCCGCGACTAATCATTGCGGTGTTCCACATGGGAGAGAGAGTTCGTAAAACAAACTCTACATGTGGGGTTTTTCCTGTGCCCCCAACGGTGATATTACCTACTGCAATGATAGGTATTCGGTATTTTTCACTTTTAAGTAGATTTTGGTCAAACATCCAATTGCGCAGTCCTACCGCAAGACCATAAAGCCAACTGGCAGGAAGCGACAATAGCCGGAAGAGAAAATTGTTTGGTTTTTTCATAGTGTCGATATCGTTTTTTCTGCCACGTAAGGGGATTTTCCGTGAGGGAGCAGATAGGAACGTATAGGACAAATATAGAGTTTTTCTCTTTGAGAATTGTTATCTTTGCCTTTAAAAAGCACCAAACTCTCCATGATGAGCATGGAGAACAAAAAAAACACAAAAAAACGAAAATAGCATCATGAACATTCTTCTCATCGGCTCTGGTGGACGTGAACATGCCATCGCTTGGAAACTCTCGCAAAGTCCCTTAACAACCCATCTCTACATCGCACCAGGAAATGCCGGGACATCGGATATCGGCGAAAATTTGCCTATCTCGGTCACTGATTTCGTTGGAATGAAACAAGCTGCTCTTGAGAAGAAAATAGACATGGTAGTTGTAGGACCAGAAGCTCCGTTAGTTGCTGGCGTGACAGATTATTTCAAAAATGATCCGCAACTCGCGCATATTGCTGTCATAGGCCCATCTAAGAAAGGAGCCCAGATGGAAGGAAGCAAGGATTTCTCAAAACAATTCATGATGCGACATGGTATCCCGACTGCAGGATACCTTTCGGTGACAGCAGAAAACAAGGAAGAAGGAATCGCCTTCCTAAAGACGCATAAGGCTCCGTACGTATTGAAGGCAGATGGATTGGCGGCGGGGAAAGGTGTGCTGATACTGAACAAACTGGACGATGCGGTCCGTGAACTGGATGAAATGCTTTCTGGTAAATTTGGTGAGGCTTCTGCTACGGTCCTTATCGAAGAGTTTCTGTCTGGAATAGAATGCTCGGTTTTCGCATTGACGGATGGGAAAGATTATAAGATACTTCCTGTTGCAAAGGATTACAAGCGAATCGGAGAAGGAGATAAGGGCCTGAATACAGGAGGTATGGGAAGCGTTTCTCCAGTAAGTTTTGCCGATGAAACTTTCATGCGTAAAGTGGAAGATCGAATTGTGCGTCCTACCATTGAAGGACTTCGTGAAGACGATATTGATTACAAGGGATTTTTGTTCTTCGGTTTGATCAACGTTGATGGAGAACCATATACGATTGAATACAATGCCCGAATGGGTGACCCAGAAACGGAAGTTGTAATGTTGCGCATCAAAAGCGATCTGGTCGCCCTTTTACAGGGTGTTGCAAACGGAAATTTGGCTTCTTGTACGCTGGAAGAGGATCCACGATATGCTGTAACGGTAATGTTGGTTTCGGGAGGGTATCCAGAAGCATATGAAAAAGGAAAGGAGATAACGGGACTGCGCGAAGTAAAGGACAGTATCGTTTTTCATGCGGGAACCAAGCAAAAGAACGGTCGTATAGTTACAGATGGAGGACGAGTCATTGCGCTATCGTCATATGGCAAGACAAAGGAAGAGGCCCTTCAGCTCTCGTTCGAAAGTGCTAGGACCATTCAGTACGAAGGAAAATATTTTCGTCGAGATATCGGATTTGACTTGAAATAACCGACATGAAAATCTCCATTATTGGTACGGCATGGCCCTACAGAGGTGGGTTGGCAACCTTCAATGAACGTCTGACAAAAGAATTCATCCGACTTGGATACGAAGCCGGGTTATATACGTTTACGCTACAGTATCCATCGTTTTTGTTTCCGGGAAAATCACAATACACGGATGAACCGCGTCCAAAAGATCTGAAAATTGAGCGGTGCATCAATTCCATTAATCCAATCAACTGGATTCAAGTTGGAAGGAAGATTCGAAAAGAAGCACCAGATATTTTGGTGTTTCGCTATTGGATACCTGCTATGGCTCCTTGTTTCGGCAGCATTGCCCGTATTGTTCGTGGCAATAAGAAAACATGTATTGTGGCAATCGCAGATAATGTAATTCCTCATGAGACACGTATTGCGGATAAGATACTGAGTCGGTTTTTCATTAGTAGTATGGATGGGTTTGTTGTCATGACAAAACAGGTGATGGAAGATCTTCATCGGTTCGACGATCATAAACCGCGCATTCTCATGCCTCATCCTCTTTATGATAATTATGGAGAACTATGTAGTAAAGAAGTAGCCCGTAAAAAACTTTCGTTAGACCCTTCAGGAAAGTACCTTTTGTTTTTTGGATTCATCCGCCCTTATAAAGGGTTGGATTTGTTGTTGGAGGCGATGGCTGACGAACGAATACGACAATCCAACGTATGCTTGATTATCGCAGGAGAGTTTTATACGGATCCTTCTCCTTATAAGGAGAGAGTAAAACGTTTAGGAATAGAGAACAAGATCATTTGGCACAATGACTTCATTCCTAATGGAGAAGTCGGCGTTTGGTTTAACGCGGCAGATCTTGTGGTTCAGCCGTACAAAACAGCAACGCAGAGCGGAGTAACACAGGTTGCATATCATTTTGAAAAGCCTATGATTGTTACTCGAGTAGGAGGATTGCCTGAGATGGTTCCAGACGGAAAGGTAGGGTATGTTGTTTCTCCTTCTCCAGAAGACTTAAGTCGTGCGATTATAGATTTTTATTCCCAAGAAGATACGGAGGCAAAATTTCTCGCAAATTTACGTAAAGAGAAACTCAAATACACTTGGGACAAAATGGCCAATGCTATCCTCTCTTTAAACAAGTAATGGAAAGAGGAAAGTTTGTTCATAATGAAACAAAAAACGGAGATATAAATGAAAGGGATAAAGCAGATTCTGATACTGCTCATCGGCATGGGTGCGGCTATGTTGATGCTAAATTCGTGCGACAGGGAAGGAGCAGATGATACGACAATGCTCTATGGGGCGGGTCTATACGTTATTAATGGAGTAACGTTTAGAATGGTGGATATCGGAGGGGGAAAGTTGTGTATGGGGGCGCAGAATAACGATATTGTTAAGGACAATTATAGTGATAAAGCCTACGACAATGAAGCTCCAGTTCATATTGTGCGCCTGAATAGTTTTTCGATCGGAGAGTCAGAAGTTTCTCAGGGGCTTTGGGTTGCTGTGATGGGAGAGGATGATCCAACCGTGAAACAATGGGATAATGAGCATGGAAAGGGTGTGAACTACCCAGCATATTATGTCAGTTATGAAGAGGCACTTTCTTTTATCGATAAGCTTAATACAATTATTGGAGGCCAAACAGAGGGAGGAAGATTCCGTTTACCGACTGAGGCAGAATGGGAATATGCGGCTCGAGGAGGTCTGAAGGCAAAAGGATATTTATATGCTGGCAGTAATCAGATTAATGAGGTAGGATGGTGGTCTGGCAACTCTGATATGCGATGCCATAACATGAATGGAAAGAATTACAATAGCTTACAACTGTACGACTTGTCAGGCAATGTACAGGAGTGGTGCAGTGATTGGTACGGAAGCTATTCCGCCGAGGAACAGGTCAATCCAACTGGACCTGTTTCAGGAACACATCGAGTAGTACGTGGTGGGCATTATGCAACAGACGATTATGCTTGCCGTGTGAGCCTGCGTGTATGGATGCTACCAAATGAGGAGAATCCCTATACGGGTTTTAGACTTGTGTTTCAACCAAAAGAAGAGCAGGATTAGCAAGATTTCATCAGAACGTCATAGTTACAAAATATGTTGTAAAACATGATTTTGTGATATTATGGTTCTTTTTTGAAGAAAATATCTTTTGATATGGAGATTGGCGTGACACAAAATCAAAATTATGTGTATATTTGTTACACTTTGAATTAAATCGAACACACATAAAATAAGAAGACAATGGAAAAGATAGATGAATTGGATAAAAAGATCCTAAACATCATCACAAAAAATGCTCGCATTCCGTTTAAGGACGTGGCGGAGCAGTGTAATGTTTCGCGGGCTGCAATACATCAACGTGTACAGCGTTTGATAGATGTTGGCGTAATCACGGGATCAGGATATCATATCAATCCACGAATGCTTGGTTACAATATCTGCACATATATTGGAGTGAAGCTGGAAGCAGGATCTCTTTATAAACGTGTTGTGCCAATGCTTCAAGAGATACCAGAGATTGTTGAATGTCATTTTACACTTGGACCATATACCTTACTGATTAAGTTGTACGCAAAGGACGATACCCATTTGATGCAACTGTTAAACAAGCAGATACAGGAAATCCCGGGAGTAACATCAACAGAAACGTTGATGTCTTTGGAGATGAGCATAGCACGTCATTTACCTATCGAATAGTGACTTTGTATAAATATATAGAACAATACGGGGCTGAAAATAACTTTCAGCCCCGTGTTATATACTTGAAAAATGGCAAAACTCATCGAATGAAATTCAAGGGTTGCCATTCCTCTCGTTGCGGGTATTGTGGAGACCCGCCAGCATGAATCTTTTTCAAAAGAAATGCCATGTTATCTGCCAAAGTGCGCATAGTTTGCATGCCCTCGCAGTCAAGGGAAGCTTGTCCAGGCTCACATCCATATACGATATTCCAATATTGAGATGTTACGACGGGCATATTCATCATTTGGAAGGCAATGTTTAGAGTCTGAAAAGCCGCAGTAGCCCCGCCTCTTCGACAAACAGTAACAGCCGCAGCAGGTTTATTTTGGAAAAGATGACCGGCAGAGAAGAAAAGTCGCTGAAGGAGGGATAGGGCGGCGCCGGTAGGTTGGCCATAATAGACAGGAGTGCCGATGATGAAGGCAGCGCTCTCAGACATTTTTTCTGTTATGGAATTACAAATGTCGTCGTTGAATACACATCTTTGCAATGCTTTAGCGCGACATTGTCCACATGCAATGCATGAACGAATCGGCTTGACACCAACGTGTAGGATTTCAGATTCGATGCCATTGTGTTTCAATTGATGTGCCACTTCGTTTAGCGCGATAGAAGTATTGCCATTCTTATGGGGACTGGAATTAACAAATAAAACTTTCATAAGTCAAGAAGATATAATTTAAACAATTTGTCGGAATACGTTCACGAAAAGAAGGAGTGTAGGGTTGACTGAACTATATAGGAAGAACAAAACGAAAGATAGGCAAAGATAAAAAAAGTGTGTACATTTGCCGGACAAATAAAAAGAAAGGGTTAAAATGAAAAGGAAAGCAATTCTGATAATCTGTGACGGCTGGGGCATAGGCAATGGTACGCAAGCAGATGCAATTAGCGTTACAAGCACTCCATTCTGGGATAGTTTGCTGGCAAAATACCCTCATAGCGAATTATTGGCATGTGGTAGTAGCGTCGGCCTTCCTGATGGACAGATGGGGAATTCCGAAGTTGGTCATCTGAATATTGGCGCAGGTCGAATTGTATATCAGGATTTAGTAAAGATTAACAAGGCCTGTGAGGATGGAAGTATTTTAAAAAACAAGGAAATTGTCCGCGCTTTCACTTATGCAAAAGAATCTGGGAAAAATTTGCATCTGATGGGACTCGTTTCGACTGGTGGAGTTCATAGTTCGATGGATCATTTGCTGAAGTTGACAGAAATAGCGAAAGAATATGGATTGGAAAACGTTTTTGTGCATGCATTTTTAGACGGAAGAGATACTGACCCGAAATCAGGGAAAGGATTTCTCGAAAAACTCCAAGATCACCTACAGAAGACGACAGGAAAGATTGCCACGATGGTTGGACGATATTATGCTATGGATCGAGACAAACGATGGGAACGGGTGAAGGAAGCATACGATTTGATGGTATATGGTAAGGGAATTGAAACAACAGATATGATATCTGCTTTGCAGACTTCATACGACGAAAATATCACGGATGAATTTGTGAAGCCAACTGTCCATGTAGATGAAAATGGACAGCCTATCGGAAAAATTGGAGAAGGAGACGTGGTTATTTTCTTTAATTATCGTAATGACCGTGCTAAAGAATTAACTATCGTACTTACCCAGGAAGACATGGAACAGTACGGAATGAAAAGGGTGAAAGATCTTCAGTATTATACGATGACACCGTACGATGCCAGCTTCTCAGGTGTACATATTTTATTCGACAAGGAGAATGTGGTGAACACCTTGGGAGAATATCTCTCCTCGAAAGGCTTGAAACAACTTCATATTGCCGAAACAGAGAAATATGCGCATGTCACATTCTTTCTGAATGGGGGAAGAGAAACCCCATATGAGGGAGAAGACAGGATTCTGGTCCCCTCACCGAAAGTTGCGACATACGATTTGAAACCAGAGATGAGTGCCTTCGAAGTTAAGGACAAATTGGTTGAGGCAATTGCTAGTCAACAGTACGATTTCATTGTCGTGAATTATGCCAATGGAGATATGGTGGGACATACGGGCGTGTATGAAGCGATTGTAAAAGCAGTAAAGACCATAGACAGTGTTTTGAAGGAAACGGTTGAAACGGCGATTGGGAATGAGTATGAAGTCATAATAATTGCGGATCATGGAAACTGTGATTATGCTATGAATCCTGACGGAACACCAAACACAGCCCATTCTCTGAATCCTGTTCCTTTCGTGTACGTGAGCAAAGATCACGTGGACTCAATGACAGAGAATGGTATTCTGGCAGATGTTGCACCATCGTTGTTGCATATAATGGGACAGGAACAACCGGCGGAAATGACTGGAAGAAATCTGATTGTAGATGGCAGAAAGTAAAAATAGAACACTTTGAAAATAAAGAAGAAAAACGGGGGCAAGTTTTGGCGCTCCGTTTTTTTTTTGGTTATTTTGCACCCGATTTTGGGAGAATGGAATCTGTAAAAATTGATTATGAATCACCTAGTTATTGTCGAGTCTCCTGCGAAAGCAAAGACAATTCAGAAATTTCTCGGGAAAGAGTATAAGGTAATGTCATCGTTCGGCCACATCCGAGACCTTTCGGATAAAGGTTTGGGAATAGACTTTGCGCACAACTATGCACCGCAGTATGTAGTTGATGATGAGAAGAAGAAGCTGGTGGCAGAGTTAAAAAAAGAAGCTAAAAAAGCAGACATCGTCTGGCTGGCATCGGATGAAGATCGTGAGGGGGAAGCCATATCGTGGCATTTGTTTGAGGTTTTGGGGTTGACGGAGGAGAAATCAAGAAGAATCGTATTTCACGAAATAACAAAAGCGGCAATATTGAATGCGATTGAACACCCTCGCAAAATAGATGTAAAACTGGTAGATGCACAACAAGCGAGAAGAGTTTTGGATCGTATAGTTGGCTATGAGCTTTCTCCTGTGTTGTGGCGAAAGATACGACCTCAATTATCAGCAGGTAGAGTGCAGAGCGTGGCTGTACGATTGATTGTGGAGCGAGAACACGAGATACGCAATTTTAAGTCGGAAGCAAGTTACCGGGTTGTAGGGGAGTTTGTAACCGGATCTGGAAAATCCTTTAAGGCAGAACTGAGTCGTCGCCTCAAGACAAAAGAGGAGGCGTTGGAGCTATTGGAGATGTGCAAGACTGCATTATTTAGAATAGAAAGAATTCAGGATAAGCCTGTGAGAAAATCTCCAGCGGCACCGTTTACGACTTCAACGCTACAGCAGGAGGCGGCACGCAAGTTGGGCTTCCCGGTATCACTAACGATGAGAATCGCTCAACGGTTATATGAAAGCGGACGTATCACTTATATGCGAACCGATTCGGTTAATCTGTCATCATTAGCCTTAAATACAACAAAGGACGAAATCGGGAAGGAATTCGGACTGGAATATTCAAAAGTACGCCAGTTTCACACGACAAGTAAGGGCGCACAGGAAGCCCACGAGGCAATCCGTCCAACGTACGTCTCAGAACGAGAAATAGAGGGATCAACGCAGGAACAACGACTATATTCATTGATATGGAAGAGGACGGTGGCCTCACAGATGGCCGATGCCCAGTTGTTGCGTACGACAGCTACTCTTTCATCTCCAAATATGAAAGAAACTTTTATTGCTCAAGGCGAAGTGGTAACGTTTGATGGATTTCTGAAGTTATATCTGGAGTCGACAGACGAGGAAAACACAGAAGGGCAAGACTCAATGTTGCCAGCCTTGAAGGAAGGAGAAGAGGTGGTAAAGAAGACGATTGTAGCGCAGGAAAGATTCTCGCAACGACCTTCGCGATACACAGAAGCATCGTTAGTCCGAAAGCTGGAGGAATTAGGTATTGGTCGCCCTTCAACGTATGCGCCTATTATATCAACAATTCAGATGCGAGGTTATGTGGAACGGGGAGAGAAGGAAGGTGAAGAACGAAATTACAATATGCTGACGCTTAGTGGAATAGGAGATATAAAAGATGAAATAAAGAAAGAAACAACGGGAGCAGAGAAAGGGAAATTATTGCCAACAGACACGGGAATTGTGGTGACGAATTTCTTGGATAAAGCCTTTCCTAAGGTCATGGATTATAATTTCACAGCACGGGTTGAAAAAGAGTTTGATGAGATTGCAGAGGGTAAAGCGGTTTGGGGAAAGACAATAGATAAGTTTTATAAGGGTTTCCATCCGGAGGTTGAAGCAGCGATGCAACGTTCGGAACACAAAGTTGGAGAACGAATCCTAGGAACAGATCCAAAATCCGGGAAACCAATAAGTGTAAAAATAGGTCGTTTTGGTCCCGTCGTCCAGATAGGAACCGCCGAAGATGAAGAGAAACCGCAATTTGCGTCACTAAGAAGAGGACAGAGTATCGAAACAATCACGCTGGAGGAGGCTTTGGACCTTTTCAAACTGCCTCGTGTGCTCGGGGAATATGAAGGAGCAACGGTGAGTGTGGCAATAGGTCGTTTTGGACCGTATGTGCGTATTGATAACCAGTTTGTCTCTCTTCCGAAGACAGAGAATCCGTTGCAGGTAAGTCTGGAAACTGCGATTAGCCTCATTGAGAAAAAGCGAGAAGAGGATCGGAAGAAAGAACTGAAAAGTTTTGATGAAGACCCGGACTTGAAAGTGCTGAATGGTCGGTATGGACCTTATATCAGTTACAAGAAACAAAACTACAAGATTCCAAAAAAACAAGATCCGATGGCTTTGACTCGGGAAGATTGTTTAGCTTTGATAGCTTCAGAGGAGGAAAAGGGTCGCTCAACTCGAAAGAGTGCAATAAGAAACAAAAAATCCTAAAAGCGTTCCAATGAGCACACCGAAGAAAATCATAGTAATTTTGATGGGCCTAATAGGACTAAGTCTGCTTGGTTTAGGAGGTTATGAGTTCTACTCCATGTGGATGGAGAATCAGAAACAGAAAGCAGATTTGTCAGCAGCAGGAGAGATGCTGGAATTTGAAAGACGTCAGGCTCAGGAGGATTTGCAGGCCATGCAGGCAGAAATCAATGAGTATAGCGCAATGAATATTGGGAATGACTCATTGATGGCTGAGTTAGAGGAACAGAAACAGAAAGTTCAGTTGTTGTTGGAAGAACTGAAGACTGTGAAATCAACGGATGCTAAGAAAATAGCAGATTTGAAAGCAGAACTGGGAGTTGTCAGAAATGTTCTGAAAGATTATATTCGAAAAGTGGACTCGCTGAGTCGTATCAATAAGACGTTACGATTCGAAAATGATTCCATGCGGGCTCGTGTAGAAGAAGCCACCGCTCAGCGAAACCAATTGGTTAAGGATAAGGCGGTTTTGACAGAAGCGGTGAACCGTGCAGCAATGATAGATGTTGATATACTATCAATCAAAACATTAGATAAAAGAGGTAAGGAGAAGGATAATCTTCGCAAGATTTCGAGCATAGCGGTCATGCTGCAGATAGCGAAGAACCAAACGGCTAAAGTAGGGTATAAAACAATTTATATTCGTATTCGTAAACCCGACAGAGAACTTTTGAGCCACGATGCCTCGAATACGTTCCGATATGAGGGACACCGAATCGGGTACTCAATGAAAAAAGACATTGAATACAAAGGAGAAAAGATGACGCAGACAATCTTTTACCCCGTCAACGAAACGTTGTTGCCAGGGACATATTCCGTTCAAGTGTTTATCGATGGAGATGCTTTGGCGGAAGGGAACTTTACATTAAAATAATAAAACAAAATAAGTCATGCCAGAAACCCCATCATTCCATTTTGCTCCCATGTTTCAAAAGGGGGCAGACAAAACAGAGTATTACTTGCTTAGCAAGGAGGGAGTAAGTGTCGGGAAGTTTGAAGGTCAGCCGGTGTTGAAAATCAGCAGGGAGGCGTTGACAAATTTGGCGAACGCAGCCTTTCGTGATGTGTCGTTTCTTTTGCGACGATCGCATAATGAACAGGTTGCTAAGATATTGAATGATCCTGAAGCATCGGATAACGATAAATATGTTGCTCTGACATTCCTTCGAAATGCGGAGATAGCAGCAAAGGGGAAATTGCCGCTGTGTCAAGATACAGGAACCGCCATTATACATGGAGAAAAAGGACAACAGGTTTGGACAGGATATAATGACGAAGAAGCACTGTCACTGGGAGTCTATAAGACATATACGGAAGAAAACTTGCGGTATTCGCAGAACGCACCGTTGGATATGTACAGAGAGGTAAATACCCGTTGTAACCTTCCTGCCCAAATAGATATAGAAGCAACGGAAGGTATGGAATATCGTTTCTTGTGCGTTACAAAAGGAGGAGGATCGGCAAATAAGACGTATTTGTATCAAGAGACGAAAGCATTGTTGAATCCGAACACATTGATCCCTTTTTTGGTGTCGAAGATGAAGACGTTGGGTACAGCGGCATGTCCTCCGTATCATATCGCTTTCGTGATCGGAGGAACTTCTGCTGAAAAAAACCTGTTGACAGTGAAGTTGGCTTCAACCCACTATTATGATGATCTTCCGACAACAGGAGACGAAACGGGGCGGGCCTTCCGTGACGTGGCTCTGGAGGAGCAATTGCTTGAAGAGGCCAAAAAGATAGGATTGGGGGCTCAATTTGGAGGAAAATACTTTGCTCATGATATAAGAGTGATACGTTTGCCTCGGCATGGAGCAAGTTGCCCTGTTGGGCTCGGCGTATCTTGTTCTGCAGATAGAAATATAAAAGCAAAGATAAATGCCGACGGGATTTGGATTGAGAAGATGGATGACAATCCTTCTCGTCTGATTCCGGAAGATTTGCGCCAGGCAGGAGAAGGAAGTGCCGTACACATAGATTTGAATCGTCCGATGACAGAGATATTGAGAGAGTTGAGTAAATATCCGGTTTCAACACGACTGTCCTTGAATGGTACTATTATAGTTGCTCGTGACATCGCCCATGCCCGTATCAAAGAACGGATTGATAAAGGAGAGCCAATGCCAGACTATTTAAAGAATCATCCGATTTACTATGCTGGCCCAGCAAAAACTCCAAGTGGCATGGCTTGTGGTTCAATGGGACCGACTACGGCGAACAGAATGGATCCTTACGTTGACCAGTTTCAAAGTTTGGGTGGTAGCATGATAATGTTGGCAAAAGGCAATCGAAGCCAGATGGTGACAGATTCTTGTAAAAAACATGGAGGATTCTATTTGGGTAGTATTGGCGGTCCAGCAGCCATTCTGGCACAAAACAACATCAAAGAAATCCAATGCTTGGAATATCCGGAATTAGGGATGGAAGCCATTTGGAAGATAGAAGTAAAAGATTTCCCTGCCTTTATTTTGGTGGATGACAAAGGGAATGACTTTTTTTCCCAATTTAAGTAGAAAAAGTCATAGAGAGGGATTGATTGTTTCTGGAGAAACCAGTCAATTCCACAAGGTTGATCCTGCTGCTTAGAAAAGAATACAGAGGGTATGAAGAAACTTAGTGAAGCAGAGTTTGAAGCGAAACGGGCATCCAAACAGATTGTTTATGGACCAATAAAAAGCCGACGATTAGGTTGTTCGTTAGGAGTGAATATTTTGCCTCATACCGTAAAGTTGTGTTCCTTTGACTGTGTATATTGTGAATGTGGTTTTTCTACTCCAGAGAAAAAGGAAGGACTGCCGACAATTAATCAAATAGAACAAAGCCTTCGGAATCGATTGTTAGAACTAATAAGAGAAAAGAACCTGCCTGATTCAATTACTTTTTCAGGCAACGGAGAACCAACATTACATCCTGACTTCGAAGAGATCATAGGAATGGCATTATCTGTTCGAGACGAGCTGGCACCACAAACAAAAATAACGGTTTTGTCCAATGCGACACGAATAGAGGAGGTAAAGGTATTTCGATCTCTGAAGATGGTGGATAACCCTATTCTGAAATTAGATTCCGCAGTCACGGAAACAATGCGGAAAATAGATATGCCACATTCTCCGCAGTACAACAGCGAAGGACTTATTCATCGTCTTCAAGACTTTCGGGGGAATCTGATAATTCAGACCATTTTGGTGCGCGGAGAACACAGAGGAATAAAGTTTGACAATACAACGGAGGAAGAAATAGAAGCCTATTTAGAAGCCATACGGAAGATCGGTCCTCGTCAGGTGATGCTTTATGCCTTGGATCGACCTGCTCCGGCTGATTATATAGAAAAAGTAAAGTTCCAGGAACTTGCGGAACTTGCCGCTCGCATTCGGGACTTGGGGATGTCCATCGACGTTAGTGTGGCAGGATAGAAAAAGAAGAAAAAAAACCAAAAGAGTTCAATGCAACAAAGTTGCATTCCTTAAGTCTTATTTTTGTCGATGAAATAATATCGACAATGGAACACGTAGAAGATAGTAAATGTTGCGAACACAACCACGCGCATTCGCATAGCCATTCCGCTAACAGGCAAAAAAGAAAAATAGTTAGTATTGTTGTTGCAATATTCCTTACTGTTGTATGTGCCTTTTTGGGACATTATTTGCATTTGTCTGTGGGGCAACGCTTTTGGCTATACCTTGTGCCCTATTTGATAGCTGGACAGGATACGCTAAGAGAGGCCATAAAGGATTGTATAAATGGGAATGCTCTTGATGAACATTTCCTTATGACTATTGCCACTTTTGGCTCTCTTATGATAGGTTTTTTGCCAGGTGCGGAATCCCAGGAGATAGAGGCCATTAGCGTGATGATTTTTTTTCAGATAGGGGGTGTTTTTGAATCGTATGCAGAGAAAAGAAGCAATGATGCCATTGAACATTTGTTAAATCTGCGCCCGGAAAAGGTAAATGTTATACGAAAAGGAGAACGAATAGCTGTTGCTCCTGATCAGGTTCTTGTTGGAGAAATCATATGGGTTTCTCCGGGAGAGAAGATTGCATTAGACGGTGTGATTCTTGAGGGAAGATCCTCTTTAAATACGAGTGCGCTGACAGGAGAATCATTGCCATATGATGTGGCAGAGGGAGATGAAGTGTTGTCTGGATACGTGAATCTTTCAGGAGATCTGAAAATTCAGACCACCAAGACGATGGGTGAGAGTACAGTGACTAAAATCATCCAACTAATCAAGGAGTCGGAAAACAAGAAGTCTCAAAGAGAAACATTTATCACTCGGTTTGCGAGAATTTATACGCCCATAGTTGTATGCTCAGCTGTTCTGTTGGCTATGGTACCTCCGTTTTTCTCGACAGGGGGATATATGGAGGCTTTTTCTTCCTGGTTATACCGGGCCTTGATGTTTCTTGTCGTTTCTTGTCCGTGTGCCTTGGTCATAAGTGTTCCTCTGACCTTTTTTGGCGGCATTGGGGCCGCCTCACGTAAGGGCATACTTGTCAAGGGAGGTCGCTATTTGGATATGCTGTCAAAGGTAAAGACAGTAGTGTTTGATAAAACGGGAACGCTGACAACAGGAGAGTTTGCCGTAACGAAAGTACATTCAGTATTTGGAGACGAAGAGAATCTTCTGCGTTATGTGGCGAATGCAGAACAACATACGTCACATCCGATTGGACATGCTTTGCGCAATGCCTATAAAGGTATGGATTTAGATGGTGTCAGTGAGACAGAGGAGATGGCGGGGGAAGGCATTCGCGCAAGAATAGAGGACCATATTGTATGTGTCGGAAATGCGAGAATGATGAAATCATGTGGTGTTGCGAATGTTCCAGAAGCAGACCCCACTGCAACAACCATTCACGTGGCGATTGATGGCGTTTATGCAGGGTATGTTATCATTTCTGACAAAATCAAAGGAGATAGTTCGGAGACGATTAAGAGGCTAAGGGAAGAGAGAATCTCATCTGTCATGCTAACTGGAGACAAAGACGATGTGGCACGAAATGTTTCAAGACGCTTGCAAATGAATGAGTATTATGCGGAGCTTCTACCCGTGGACAAAGTATTTCATATAGAACAAATCATGAAAAGAACCCCTCGTGGATATAGTGTCGCTTTCGTAGGAGATGGCATTAATGACGCTCCTGTTCTTGCTCGTGCGGATATAGGCATCGCAATGGGAGGTGTGGGATCTGATGCGGCTATTGAGGCTGCGGATGTTGTTTTGATGGACGATCAGCCGTCGAAGGTGGTTGAGGCAATCTGCTTGGCACGACAGACCATTTCCATAGCTAATCAGAATATTGTCTTCGCTATCGGTGTAAAGATTCTGGTGCTTATTCTTTCTGCATTTGGTCTTTCAAATATGTTTATGGCGGTTTTTGCCGATGTTGGTGTAACCGTTATTGCCGTTCTTAATGCGTTACGATTGCTGAACAAATAGAAGAATAGAAAGAGTTATTGGTTGAAGAGGTCTTTATTAAAAAAATTCAGGATTTCCATAACCTGCTCATAGGCTCCCCGCGCGGCAGAGTCGGGATTGATGCGTAAAGCCTCTGTATAACTATTAAGAGCTTCTTTCCAGTCTTGTAGTTTTCGATGAGCATGCCCCAACAGAAGCCAGAGATCTTCGGATTCAGAGTCTGTTTGAGAAAGCTGTGTCAACTTAGAAATGATTTGACGTATTTCTTCTGGACTTGTGCTGGAATCTAATTGCTTATGTAGAATTTCAAAAGGTTGTTCCATAAAAGATAATCATCATTATTATTGCAGGGGGGGGTATAAAATGTGTGCAGCATGGCTTATGCGATCTTAGAGGATAAGAAAGTGCATATTTCTCACAAAGGTAAGAATGTTTAGTAGGAATCACTACCTTTGTGCCTTGTAATGATGGGAGGTTCAACGTAAAGGAGTCTGCTTGGGGACATGCGCTTATGATTCTTTTGGTGCAGGAAATAATAAACAAATTAGATTCGTTAGGTGACACGATTCACCTAACGAAAGATTTAATGCCATATATAAAGACAGATACGATCTCCAGGGAGATGATTCATCACCTTGATTCTGTCTCCTTATTCGATTTCTCTTTGCCTTCTTCTCCTCTTATTTCCACAGGATTCCTTGGGAAGGAAATGCCACTCTCCGCGTCGAACAATTCCGTCATAGCAGTCCTCCTTCTTTTTGGTTTTTTCCTGTTTTTTTATTTGATCATTTCACGTGCCCGTTACATTGCGGAAGAAATAAAGCGGTTTTTTATAGATAGGGATAGAGGCTCCTTGTTTGATCAAAATGCAGGATCCGTTACGTATGTCAATTTTTGTTTCGTTACGCTTTTTGTTATCTCAGTTGGCGTGATACTTTTCAGAATTGTATATTTCGAAGCCGGATCCCAATCAATGGGACTGATAGACTCCCTTCCTGAACACATTGTACAAATTATCGGCTGGCATCATATTTTGCCACTTGTTTTTTTGTCTCTTACGGCTTGTTACCTGATCCTTCGCTCTTTAATTCTTCGCTTTCTTAAATTTGTTTTCCTTGCGGAGGAACCACAAGCCAACCGTCTTCTTCATAACTATTTTCAGGTCCTCTATTTATTAGGGGTATTCTTCTATCCGGTCGCTGTATTGATTGTCTTTGCCCCGGCTCGTTTCTTCTATCCTCTGGAATACCTGATTTTAATCTCGATTGTCTTTGCCTTTTTGCTCATTATATACAAGATTTGCCAAATTTTTCTCAGTAGAAGTCACGCTTTTCTTTACATATTGTTGTATCTTTGCACGCTTGAATTTATGCCCGTATTGTTTCTCCTTAAGGCAGTGGGGTTTTTATAGAATCAATTATAATTAAAGAGAAGACCAGTGAAAATCAAGAAAATTTTGGTTTCACAGCCGAAGCCGGCATCAGAAAAATCTCCTTATTACGATATTGAAAAGAAATATGGAGTCAATATTGAATTTCGTCCGTTCATTAAAGTTGACCCTGTTTCATCGAAGGAGTTCCGTGCGCAGAAGGTAAACATTCTAGACCATACTGCGATTATCTTCACTGCCAAGACGGGGATAGATCATTTTTTTCGCCTTTGCAAAGAACTTCGAATAGAAATCCCAGATTCGTTAAAATATTTTTGTATATCCGAAAAGGTTTCTCTCTACCTTCAGCACTATGTACAATATAGAAAACGAAAAGTCTTTTTTGGCACGACAGGGAAGTTCCCTTCTTTATTAGAGCATATAGACAAGCATAAAGAAGAAAAATTCTTATTGGTTTGTACTGATGTACATAACGAGGAGAATACCCGCTTGCTTGACGAGCATGGGGTAAACTTCAAGATGGGAGTGATGTATAGAACGGTAAGCAATGATTTCAGGCCAGACGAAAAATTTGATTATGACATGCTGGTGTTTTTTTCGCCAAATGGAATCGCTTCTTTACAGAAAAATTTCCCAAATTTTGAGCAAGGAGACATTTCTATTGCTTGTTTTGGTGCTAATACTGCCAAGGCCGTCTCCGAAGCGGGGCTTCGCCTTGACTGCGAAGCTCCGACACAACAATATTCTTCTATGTCTGCTGCCATAGAAGGATATCTAAAAGAGGTGCTGAAAAAGGAGAAAGTGGCAAAGAAAAAGTAAGAGGTTCTTTGCAGCAGAGGCAAAAGTTTTACGAGCTTTTGTCTGTTTTTTAGTTTTTTCTTTTGATTTTCAAAGCGCCCCGATAGATAAAGGAGCAGAATGACAAAAAGGGTCAATACATTTCCGAAGAAGGAACATCTGAGAGGAGATGTTCGTATTTCTTCTGTTATGCGAACGGGAAAGGCCTTTCTTGTATATCCGATAAAAGTTGTTTATTCTCCAGATGTCGAAGACGAACGACATGCTCATTGCCAAATCACGAAGATTCCTCCGGTTCGATTAATGGTTGCGGCCCCCAAACGACGCTTGCGTCATGCCGTAGATCGTAATTTGGTCAAGAGACGTTTGCGAGAAGCGTATAGAACAGCCAAACAACCTCTTTTTGAGAAATTGCTGCAGAATAATATGCGCTTGCTTCTTATTTTTCGTTTTGTGGCAAATGAACCTCAGGATTTTGTTTCGATCTCTAAAAGCGTCTCAAAAGCGTTGGCTCGACTTATCCAAATCGTTGACACACAAGAATTTCGCGAAAATATGCGGGCATCTCAGATGCGCATGTTAGGCAGCAAAGAGTCTCAGGGCTAATGCTTGTTTTCCCATTTTCTTAAAGACTCCAAAAATCCATGAATAGATTCAAATGTCTTCTTTCTCGTGTCTTTCTAAGTTTGAAATTCATGATTTCTTGGATCATTCTCCTTCCCATTTACTTTTACAGGCGATGCGTGTCCCCGCTTCTTCCTTCTTCGTGCCGCTTCACTCCTACTTGCTCTGCCTATGCGGTAGAAGCCATTAAGAAACACGGACCATTCAAAGGCCTTGTCTTGACAATTTGGAGAATACTTCGTTGCAATCCGTGGGGAGGATCAGGGTACGACCCCGTACCCTGATTGCTTTGTGCATACAAACGCCTATCAGTCACAGGATAACTTTTTCACTACTCATTTTGACCAACAGGCCAGCTTTTGTGTTCGCCTATATACGCGCATTTCCACTGTAGAGACGTTTTATGAAACGTATCTACGACAATAACACAAACGCCCCCGAATTATTCCATTGGTTTTATCATCTGTTCGATGGTTATTCTTTTTTCTTGTTTGTTTTGCTGAAGACAAGTATAATGAAAAATGAATATGGAAGCGTGAAAAATGAGAAGGTGCTTCGCTTGCTTCGTGTACGTTTGGCAAGTCGGGGCTTTGATGAGTACGTAAGAAACCGAGAGCGGTAAGGTCATCAATAATATTTGGGTTTCCCGAGTACGGATGAAGAAAAATTACTTTTTAATTTGTTGGTTAAGAAATTATATCTAATTTTGCAACCCCGTAAATCAAACATAGGAAGGCTTAGCAAAATTCGTTTTTCTAAGTAAAAGGAGGAACTCAGACGATCACGATCGGATCGTTGTTGGTTTTAATGGTTTACGGAAGTTAACCCCAAAAAGAAAAGAAAAAACATAACCGATGAAACAGACATTCCAGCCACACAACAGAAAGAGAGTTAACAAACACGGATTCCGTGAAAGAATGAGTTCAAAAAACGGACGTCGCGTCTTGGCATCTCGTCGAGCAAAAGGACGTTTTAAATTGACAGTTTCTGACGAGCAGCACGGTAAATAGTGATGCTTTGAAGCCTTCCTTCTGTTTTGACAGAAAGAAGCGTATTGAGTTCGATAATAAGACAAAAAGGGGTGACGCTATGTTAGTGTTACCCTTTTTTATATCTTTGGTAGGACAAAAAGGGATTCGAAAAATGAATAGCAAAACAAAACAATTTTTTCAGTTTGTTTTCAGCAGGGGATTTCTGAAGCAAATAGGGTTAATGTTGGTCGTTTTATTTATCCTGATTTTTTTGACCTTTATGTTTATCCGTTTCTATACCAATCATGGGGAGGCGGTTGAGGTTCCGGCGCTCAAGGGTTTAACTATGGAAGAAGCAGGACTTCTTCTTTCTCATCACAATTTGCAATATGAAATCATTGATTCTGTATATGATGCAAAAGCTGTCCGAGGATCTATAATTGAGCAAGTTCCTGCTGCAGGAGAATTCGTCAAGTCGGGACGTTCTATCTATATTACTATCAACACTGTTAACAAACCTCTTATCGTTTTACCTGATGTCAAGGACCTTTCTATGCGAAATGCGAGAGCCTTGCTCGAGTCCCAGGGTTTAAAAGTAATAGGTATCGAGCAGCAACCAGGCGAACAAAATGATCTCGCCCTTTATGCCAAGACAGTCTCTGGGCATCAATTGGTAGCGGGAGAGCGTATTGCAATTGAGTCTTCTGTTATTCTTGTGGTTAGTCATAACAGTGACTTATCTCTGGTTCCAGACACTTTTTCGAACACGAGCGCAAATGATATCATTAGTGAAGGCCTACAGGAAGAGAATGGCGAAATCCCATCTTCATCGTCCAAACGGACAAGAAAATCTGGCGATATAGAAGATTTTTTTTGACCCTTTATTCAAATAAAACAAAAATGACGGAGACGCCTGATGTTTCAAGGAATGATACTTTTTTTGAGGAAGAAGAGTCTGAAATCGAATCTTTTTCCGAAGAAAAATATGAACACTTCCATTTTTCGGTTGACAAAGGAGCTAAGTCGGTTCGTATAGACAAATATCTGGTCAACTGCATGGCGGAGATCTCGCGTAATCGTATCCAATCTGCTGCGGATGCAGGTTCTATTTTGGTTAATGGTTCTCCAGTCAAATCTAATTATAAGATTAAACCATTGGATGAAATATCTATCTGTCTGTCTTATCCGCCTAGTAATTATGAAATAGTACCGCAGGATATTCCTATCAAAATCGTCTATGAAGACGATCAACTTCTAGTAGTGGACAAGCAACCAGGGTTAGTGGTTCATCCTGGTTTCGGAAATTTCGATGGGACTCTTCTGAATGCTATTGCCTATCATCTGAAAGACAATCCTAACTTCGATGTCAACGACCCGAACCTTGGTCTCGTACACCGAATCGACAAAGATACATCTGGTCTGCTTCTGGTCGCTAAAACGGCGGAAGCAAAGAGTAAACTGGCGAAACAATTTTACGAAAAAACCACTCATCGCCGATATCAGACCCTCTTATGGGGCAATATTCCAGAGGAGACGGGAACAGTAACCGGAAATATTGCCAGAGATATTCGTGATAGATTACGTATGGCTGTATATCCGGCTGGTGGAGAGATCGGAAAATCTGCGGTGACCCATTATCGTGTCCTTGAGCGATTTGGTTATGTAACACTCGTAGAATGCCGCTTAGAGACCGGACGGACTCACCAGATCAGAGTTCATATGGCACACATTGGACATCCGGTATTCTGTGACGAAAGATATGGAGGAGATGAAATACTTTGGGGGGAGAGAACATCTAAATACAAGTCTTTCATTCATAATTGTTTTTCTCTTTGTCCTCGTCAGGCATTACATGCAAAGGAACTGGGTTTCGTACATCCAACAACGGGGATATTTATGAAGTTCGATAGCTCTTTGCCAACTGACATGCAGGCTCTCATTGAGAAGTGGCGTATTTACTCAGAGGCTCGTCCTTCTTTCCATGGATAAAGAACCTTTTTGTTAAGCCAGATGAGCAAAGTCAAACTTGTTTGAACTTTGCCATGGCGAAAAAAGGACTAATGATATTGAAGGAAAAACATCGACAATTAAGTTCGAGGGAAATTGTCGAGTCGCTGTAATAGGGGAAGTCTAATGTTCCATGCGAAGTTTATGAATGAGGAAATTTCGAAGGGACAGGTATTCGGAGTATGGACATAGCAGAAAATGTTATGTGGTCGCTTTCGGCTGTGTTAGAATACAGACGAGAAAAGACAGACGTACTTCTTCTTCCGAAATTTAAAAAAAAGCGAAATATCTTCCTCAAAAGATATTTCGCTTTAAATGAAGAAGTCGTTAATTTATTTGCTTTTTATTTCAAGCAGTTCGATGTCGAAAATAAGAGGAGAAAATGGTGGTATGACAAATTGACCATCAGGACTTTGTATTCCCTGTTCGCCGTATCCTAATTGATAGGGAACGTATAGTTTCCATTTAGAACCTACTGGCATGATTGTTAGAGCCTCTTTCCATCCTTTAATTAAATTCCCTACTTGAAAAGTGGCAGGACCATTCCCGTGTTGAGTATTGCTGTCTATTATAGTGCCATCTGGCAAGGTCAAGGTATAATTGCAAGATACAATATCCTTCTCCGTGGCGTGGGTTTTACCATTCCCGGCTTTGATTACCTCATATTGTAAGCCGCTGCTTGTCGTAATTATCCCTTTTTTCTTTCCATTTTGAGACATAAATGCCTCCGCGCTTTTCTTGTTTTGTCCGTATTGTTTGATGATTTGAGAGGACTGCGCTTTCTGGAATTGCTCTCGAAGGTAGCTCTCTGCATCTTCAGCAGTGATCAATACGTCCTTCTGGTCAACCGCTTGTTTTAGTGCAGCAACGACAAGTTCTTTGTCAATTGGCAATACACTGCTATCTTTTTCAGCTTGAGTGATGGAGGCAGCAACCTGTAATCCGATCATATAGAAGCGAAGCGAAGAGTCATTCTTTTGATCTAATCCCGCCTGCAAGCCTGCCATAAACGCGTTGTAATTTTCTCCTTTTGTCTCTTTCTCTAGTGCTTTAGAGACATTTTGCCCTTCCATGACACCGAAGGCATAACTAATAGAGTCTTTCTGAGTTTTGAGTTCGTTAACCGGTTTGTTGCAGGAGCAGAAAACAAAGCCGCCGATAAAGAGACTTAAAAGGACTTTTGTCATTGTTTTATTCATCACTTTTTTATTAATTTATTTTACTTCCAATAATTCCACATCAAAGATGAGGGTTGAGTACGGAGGTATTAGACCTGCCGGTTGGCTACCATATCCAAGTTCTGAAGGAATATACAAACGGTATTTGGACCCGGCAGACATCAATTGCAACCCTTCTGTCCATCCCGGAATGACACGATCGAGACGAAATTCAAGGGGTTCGTTTCGGGCATAGGAACTATCAAAGACTTTGTCGTCTATCAGACGCCCCTCATAGTTAACTTTCACGGTAGAAGTTTTGGTTGGTTTTACTCCCGAACCTTCTTTCAGTATTTCGTATTGTAATCCAGATGCTGTTGTCGTAATGCCAGGTCTTTTCTTGTTTTCTTCTAGGTACGCCTTGTTTTTCGCAATCTGTTCAGCTGTTTTCTTTTGTATTTGCATAGTCATGAATGCATTGACGATACTGTCTGCCATTTCTTTTGACATATGTTGTGTTTCGCGCTTTAATGTAGTGGATAGTCCTTGTGAGATAAGGTCTGCATTCTGTTGTTGACCTAATGTCTCGTCCAATTGACGGCGCAAATCATAACCAACCATCACGCCTATAGCATAATTAACGGAATCGGACTGATTTGAAAGAGAGACCTCTTTTGGCGATTCTCTTTTTGCGGCAGAAATATCGACTGCTAATGTCAGGAGAATCAAGGCGGCAATAAGAATTTTCTTCATTTTATCAAATGATTTTCGGTTTTATAGTTCTTAAAAATACGGCACAATCAAACAGTGAAGTATTGCGAAGATACGTATAAATCGTAGGATAGAGAATGACAAAACATTTTTTTTAAATCTAATAGCCTTTTTAGTGTTTTTTAGTGTTTTAAAACCGCTTGTTTTTAGTATTTTTGCAACCTACTATAATAATTCTCTGAAAGAAAGACGAAATAGAACCTTTTTGTTAAGCCAGATGAGCAAAGTCAAACTTGTTTGAACTTTGCCATGGCGAAAAAAGGACTAATGAAATTGAACTATAAAATGGCAGATAGCAAAAAAATCAAGACAGCGCTTGTTTCTGTTTTCCACAAGGACAACAAATTAGAACAGATTATAAACAAACTGCATGCAGAGGGAGTCTCTTTTATTTCTACTGGTGGGACAAAAAAATTCATTGAAAGTCTGAATATCCCTTGTCGTTCTGTTGAGTCCCTAACTACCTACCCATCTATTTTGGGTGGACGGGTCAAAACACTCCATCCAAAAATATTCGGAGGAATACTTGGTCGCCGAGAAAATGAATCTGACCGGGAACAGATGAATCAGTATGAAATCCCAGAAATTGATTTGGTGATTGTTGATCTTTACCCGTTTGAACAGACAGTAGCCGATGGCGCGACAGAGCAGGAAATCATCGAAAAGATTGATATTGGAGGCATTTCGTTGATACGAGCTGCGGCAAAGAATTTTGCAGATGTGATTATTGTCGCAAGCCAGGCTCAATATGCACCGATGTTGCAACTTCTGGAAGAGAAGGGGGCGATTTCAAATATGGAAGATAGAAAGTGGTTCGCAAAGGAGGCATTTGCGGTATCTTCTGCTTATGACTCTCATATCTTTAATTGGTTTGACAAGGGATTTGATTCAGCATTTCGATTCCCAGTCAATGGGGTGAAACATCTGCGCTATGGAGAAAATCCTCATCAGAGCGGATCTTTCTATGGGGCTTTTGATGATCTGTTTGTGCAAATTCATGGGAAAGAGATCTCTTATAATAACATCTTGGATGTTGATGCTGCTGTGGCATTGATATCAGAGTTTCCTGATGATATAACGTTTGTTATCATGAAGCATAACAATGCTTGTGGTGTCGCCACTCGTAAAACGTTGATAGAAGCATGGAAGGCGGCCCTCGCAGGAGATCCGGTCTCTGCATTTGGCGGTGTTTTTGTCACGAACGCTAAGATAGATAAGGACTCAGCAGAAGAAATCAACAAGTTGTTCTTCGAGATTCTTATTGCTCCTGGATTTGATGAGGATGCGTTGGAGATTCTTGAACAAAAGAAAAACCGTATTCTCCTCATTCAAAAACAGAAGTGCCTTGCAAAAAAACAATGTCGTTCCGTTTTAAACGGAATGCTTGTTCAAGATCGAGATATGTCAATCCAAAGAGAATCAGATTTGGAGCCTATGACTCAGAAGAGTCCTACTCCGTCAGAAATAAAGGATATGCTTTTTGCAAATAAAATCGTAAAGAATTCAAAGTCAAATGCCATCGTCCTTGCAAAGAACGGACAACTTTGCGCTTCTGGCGTAGGACAAACTTCTCGAGTTGACGCATTGAAACAGGCAATAGAGAAGGCAAAAACTTTTAACTTTGATTTGAATGGAGCCGTAATGGCTAGCGATGCATTTTTCCCTTTCGGAGATTGTGTGCAATTGGCGCATGAGGCTGGTATCACGGCAGTTATACAACCAGGAGGGTCTGTTCGTGACCAGGAATCAGTAGATTATTGTGACAAGCATGGGGTCGCAATGGTAAAAACGGGAACGCGTCACTTCAAACATTGATTTTAAAAGGAAATAATTAAGCAACAAAGAAATAAAATTAACTATATGGGACTTTTTTCAGGACTTCTCCCTTATACGCAGGAAATTGCTATAGATCTCGGAACGGCCAACACAATCATTATGTGTAATGATAAAATTGTCGTAGATGAACCGTCTGTTGTGGCCCTTGACCGCAGGACTGATAAACTAATTGCAATCGGGGAACAGGCACGTCAGATGCATGGTCGAACACACGAAAATATACGTACGGTCCGCCCATTGCGTGATGGTGTCATTGCTGACTTCTATGCTGCAGAACAGATGATTAGAGGTATGATAGGTATGATAAACAATAAACCCCGATTGTTTACTCCTGCACTTAAGATGGTTGTTTGTATTCCTTCTGGGTCAACGGAAGTTGAGATTCGTGCTGTTCGTGACTCTTCAGAACACGCGGGGGGACGTGATGTTTATATGATTTATGAGCCAATGGCTGCTGCAATAGGTATCGGTATTGATGTTGAGGCTCCAGAAGGAAATATGATAGTTGACATTGGAGGAGGAACGACAGAGATTGCCGTAATTTCGCTGGGGGGAATAGTTTCTAATAAGTCAATTCGTATTGCCGGAGACGATCTTACGGAAGACATTATTGATTACATGGGACGTCAGCATAATATTCGAATAGGAGAGCGAACTGCAGAACTGATTAAAATTAATGTTGGTGCAGCCCTTACTGATTTAGAAGATGCGCCAGATGATTATATTGTTCACGGACCAAATCGAATGACTGCTCTCCCTTTGGAAGTCCCAGTCTCTTATCAGGAAATTGCTCATTGTCTTGAGAAGTCAATATCGAAAATTGAAGCGGCAGTCCTCAGTGCTCTGGAAGCAACGCCGGCGGAATTATATGCCGATATTGTTAAGAAAGGAATTTATTTGGCAGGTGGAGGCGCCCTGTTGAGAGGATTGGACAAGCGTTTGTCCGACAGAATTAATATCCCATTCCATATTGCAGAAGACCCGTTGCGTGCTGTTGCTCGAGGGACAGGCGTCGCTTTAAAAAACGTTGATAAGTTCAACTTCCTTATGCGATAAGGAGTTGGTAAGGATAGTATAGACAAAATATATTGACCATTAGGAGCAGGTTCTTGGCTCCTAATGGTGTTTTATAGACGAATTCAATAATCAGGTCTTAAAGGTGCGATCGCTCGTTGATTTTTTCATCAAATATGGAATCATCCTTTTTTTCCTTTTGTTGGAAGGGATTTCTTTCTTTTTGGTTGTAAAAAACAATTACTTTCAACGGAGTAGTTTCTATACAAGCTTCGCAGAAGTGTCCAATCGACTTTTTCTCATTCGGGAGGGTGTCTCTTCTTATTTCCGACTTGGATCAACAAATGAACAACTTGCCCAAGAGAATGTAGAACTGAGAAATCGTGTTTTTGAGTTGCAGAATCAAGTCCAGATGTTAAAAGGAGGTAACGGATTAAGAACTGTTACGATAGAATATCCACAGGTGCCATCCGCTGACTCTGATTCCATTAAAAAAAGGGATCCCAAACTTGAGTTTACTTGCTTTTCTGCTCGCGTAATTAATAATACAACAGGTCATCTGCAGAATTATATCACTTTGAATCGAGGATATTCTGATGGTATTCGAGAAGATATGAGTGTAATTTCGGCAGGAGGAGTGGTTGGAGTGGTTATGGCTGTTTCAGATCATTTTTCCATTGTCATGCCAGTTCTCAATTCTAAAATGCAGGTTTCTTGTAAAATCTTGGCAGATAAAAAGGTGCAGGAAAGTTTGGGCAATATAAAGGATATTGGCTCCTTAGTCTGGCCTGGAGGGAATCCGGAATATGCGACGATGACGAATGTTCCCCGACATGTTCCTATAAAAAAGGGTGATATTGTTGTAACATCTGGATATTCAGACTTTTTCCCGGAAGGAATTCGGGTGGGATCTATTGAGGAGTTCCATCCGGCCGAGGATGATAACTATTTTGACATAAAGGTGCGACTTTCTGTTAAATTTAGTGCTTTGGAGTATGTGGAGGTGCTGAATTATAAAAATCGGGCAGAACAGGCGGCTCTTGAGGCGAAGACAAGAACAGAAGAAAAGTAGTAATGAAAGATGAACGCAAATCCGTTACGTTATTTATTGTTTTTTGTTGTACTTGTGTTAGTACAAGTTCTGACTCTTAACAACGTACATTTGTTCGGATATGCATCTCCATATCTATACATTTGGTTTATCATTTTACTCCCCTATGCTACACCTCGCTATCTTACCCTCTTTTTGGGATTTTTGTTGGGAGCAATCCTTGATCTTATGAATGCTACACCAGGCATTCATGCTTTTGCAACAACTCTTGCTGCTGGTGTTTCTATTCTTGCTTTGCCATATTTTATGCCACATGAGGACGAACGAGACAGAGTTCATATTATTCCCTCAATGCAATCTTTGGGAATAGGCGCCTTTGTCAAATACTCCGTCTTAATTGTCTTTGTTCATCATTTTGCGCTCTATGCAATAGAGGCATTCTCATTCAACCATTTTTTCCATTTATTTTTTCGTGTCATCGTCTCAACGTTGTTTACGCTTTTGTTGATTCTATCATTGGAATATTTTAAGATGAAGCGATAGATCGGCTGAGAAAATAGGGAAACATATCAGATAGACAAGAATCACATAATCTATGTGCAATGGCAATAGGGAATGACATTCACATTGGTCGTAAGAACGTAATCATCACATTGATGGTTATTGTTTTCGTTGTTTATATTCTTCGTCTTCTTCAGTTGCAGATATTCGATGAAACATATAAAAATTCTGCTGATAACAATGCCTTCCTTCACAAAACGCGATATCCTGCTCGTGGACTAATTTATGACCGGAATGGTAAACTCTTAGTATATAATAAGCCCGCATATGATGTCATGGTCATCATAAATGAAGTTCATGACCTTGATACGATAGACTTTTGTCGGACGGTGAATATTACTAAAGATCAGTTCTGCTCTCTTATTGAGAAGATGAAAAGGCAACCTGGATATACGCCATACACGCCACAACAGCTCATAGCCCAGTTATCTATAGAAGAATATGCCGTTCTACAAGAAAAACTCTTCCGCTTCCCTGGTTTTTATATTCAGGACAGAACGCTTCGGGAATATACTTATCCTTGCGCCGCACATGCGTTGGGTTATGTCAGCGAGGTGACTGAGCAGGAGATAGAGGAAAACCCCTATTATAAGCGAGGAGATTACATAGGTCGAAGCGGAATAGAAAAACAATACGAAAGTGTATTGTGCGGAATAAAAGGCTATGAAATTCTTCTTCGCGATTCTCGGGGACGTTTAAAAGGAAAATATCAAGATGGGAAATTGGATAGAGCTTCTGTCTCTGGCAAAAATATACAGTTGTCTTTAGATATTGAACTCCAGCAATATGGAGAGAAGTTAATGCAAAATAAAATTGGCAGCGTTGTGGCAATCGAGCCTTCAACGGGAGAAGTCCTCGCTTTTGTTGCATCCCCTGCTTATAACCCATCAGATCTTGTTGGTCGCGATAGGAGTAGGAATTTCCCTCTACTAAATAAAAATCCGCTTAAGCCATTGCTCGATCGCCCTCTTCAAGCCCGTTATCCTCCAGGATCTACATTCAAAGTCCTTAATTCTCTTATCTTTCAGCACGAAGGGGTAATTACACCGGCAACTCGTTATGGATGTGCACATGGTTTTTCATACGGAGGCCTACATGTTGGATGTCATGGACACCCATCCCCACTTGACATGCGCCACTCTCTTCAAACTTCATGTAATGGATACTATTGTCATGGATTGCATGATATGTTAGATACTCATCGACGCAAGTATGGTTCTGTACAAGAAGCTTTGAATACGTGGAAAAATCATGTGGTTTCATTTGGGTTCGGTTACAAGACAGGTATTGATCTTCCTCATGAAAATAGAGGATATATTCCGAATGCGAGTGTATATGATAAAGTGTATGGAACAAAGGGATGGAGTGGTGTGACAATCATATCCATCGCCATTGGCCAAGGAGAAGTTCTCGCAACGCCGATTCAGGAAGCAAATTATGTTTCTGCAATAGCAAACCATGGATGGTGGATAACTCCACATGTTGTAAAGAAAATATATGGAGACACCATTCCATCAAGTCTATTGGAAAAACATGTAACTTCTGTGGATCCAAAATTCTTCGATGCGTCAATTGATGGAATGGAAATGGCAGTACAAGGAGGAACTGCGCGTGTCGCACAATTGCCAGGAGTTCGTGTCTGCGCAAAAACAGGAACGGCACAGAATCCTCATGGGAAAGATCATTCTGTTTTTATCGCCTTTGCACCTCGGGAAAATCCTAAAATTGCCATTGCTGTTTTCGTCGAGAATGCCGGATTTGGTGCAACTTGGGCTGGCCCTATTGCTTCTCTCATGATGGAAAAATATCTTACAGGAGGTATTGCGGATAATAGGAAATATTTAGAGGAACGTATGGTTAATGCAAATCTGATTCCGACAAATCCAAAGGAACGGTAATCCCAAAAGGATAAGAAGGATGCTTTGTACTTTCTTTCCAAAGTGAAAACTTGAGTGATGTAAACATGATACGCAGACAATCGATATCAAATACGGTAGACTGGCCAGCTATTTTCATATATATTCTGCTGATTGCAATGGGCGGGATGAGTGTCTTCTGTGCCACATACAATCCGGAACATCCATTAGCAATTTTCGAGTTTGGCCAAAAGGCAGGGAAACAGGTTATTTGGATATTATGTTCTGGGGTTATTGCCACTTCTATTCTTCTCATTAACTCACGTATTTGGGAAACTTTTTCTATGATCATTTACACAGCTCTTATCCTATTGCTGATTTTAACCATTTTCATTTCTTCAGGTCATAAGGGATCACATTCATGGATTGATATAGGTCCTTTCGCCCTGCAGCCTGCTGAGTTTGCGAAGTTTGCCACAGCATTAGCTCTGTCACATGTTATCTCGCGTTATGATTTCCATTTAAAGGGTTTTCGTAATTATGCCATAGTCTGTGCCTTATTTCTTCTTCCCATGGTTATCATAATAGCACAGAATGAAACAGGATCTGCTCTCGTCTTTTCGTCTTTTTTCCTTGTTCTATATCGTAAAGGCATGCCGGGAGTCTTGTTGTTCCTCTCGTTTTTAGCCATTGTTTTGTTTATTATTGTCATCAAGTTTGGAGACCCTTTGGCGGAGTCTCTTTCTCAAAATACTTTTTGGTCCTCTTTTGGTTCCATAGGACTCTTGGTGGCTTGTATTTTGATTTTTCTAACGGTTGTAGGCTTCCTTCTTGTATTTCACCATGATACTGAGTCAGTTTGGTTTCTTATTAAAATATTGATTTCTACGATTGTTGTCGCTTTAGCAATTAATTATTTTTTTTCTCTATCCTATTGCTTGTTTGCGATAGCATTTCTTTTATTTGTGTTTGCTTGGTCCGTCGTTCGGGCTTGGCGAGCGCCTATTTCTTCTTCGATTCGGACTCCGTCTCGTAAATTCTTCTCTTTATTGGCGGTTTTTACTTTATCGGCTACTTTGTACAGCCAGTCTGCTTCCATGGCATTTAACGTCCTTCAGCCGCATCAACAATCACGTATTCGTGTTGTATTGGGGATGGAAGACGATCCGAAGGGTGCAGGATACAATGTAAATCAATCGAAAATTGCCATTGGATCTGGCCAGTTTATTGGGAAAGGTTTCTTGAACGGCACACAAACGAAATTGAATTACGTACCGGAACAAGAAACAGATTTCATTTTTTGCACCATCGGGGAGGAATTTGGATTTGTAGGATCCTTCTTGGTTTTGTTCTTGTATTTACTTCTCATGATACGCATCGTACAGATTGCCGAGCGACAGAATGAGGAGTTTAATCAAATTTATGGGTATTGTGTGGCGACAATACTATTTTTTCATTTTGCCATAAATATCGGCATGGTCATAGGTTTGGCTCCAATCATAGGCATTCCTTTGCCGTTTTTTTCTTATGGGGGCTCTTCTTTATGGAGTTTCACCATCATGCTTTTTGTGTTGTTACGTTTGGACGCGTCACGACTTGAAAGATAGAGCATTTTTATGGCACTGAACTATATTTGGATAGGATTGTTTGTCGTGGGCATTACGGTGGGCGTTATTCGTCTGCTATTTGGAAATTACGATGTGATGCCTGCTATGATGGAATCCCTGTTCTCCATGTCGTCAATGGCTTTTGAGATGACGATAGGTCTTACAGGAATGCTAACCTTGTGGATGGGCATGCTGAAAGTGGGTGAAGATAGTGGATTAGTAGGAAGATTGGCAAAAGCCCTCTCCCCGGTATTAACGAAGTTATTTCCTGATATACCGAAGAACCACCCAGCGTTATCATCTATTTTTATGAATATTTCAGCGAACATGTTGGGATTGGACAATGCGGCGACTCCCATGGGATTGAAGGCCATGAAAGAATTACAAAGCCTGAACACCCAAAAGGACTCGGCATCGAATCCGATGATTATGTTCTTGACCATCAATACGTCTGGATTGACCATTATACCGATTTCTATCTTGGCATATCGTGCAAAAGCTGGAGCCGCAGAGCCGGCGGATGTTTTTATCCCCTTGTTACTTACTACATTATGTAGTACGATGGTTGGATTGTTAGTTGTAAGCGTAATACAACGTATTAAATTATGGGATCGAACTTTGTTGTTGACCTTTGGCGCTTTGTTTGCTTTTGTCGGAGGATTATTAATGCTGGTTCTGCATACAGAAAATATCCAGGATTTTTTTCGTCAGATGACAGCATGTATTCTTCTTGGTGTAATATTAATTTTTATTGTGTCCGGACTTCGTGCTCGCTTGAACGTATACGATTCGTTCATAGAGGGAGCTAAAGGAGGATTTGGAATAGCTGTTAGCCTGATTCCATATTGCGTGGCAATATTGGTCGCCATAGGTGTATTCCGAGTGTCAGGAGCATTAACAATGGTAGAGAATGGCGTTCGGTCTATTGTAGAGTTTTTCGGCATAAATAGTGATTTTGTGGGGGCAATTCCAGTAGCATTGATGAAACCTTTGAATGGAAGTGGAGCACGAGGTATGATGTTGGAGTGTTTTAGTAGTTATGGCCCAGATTCATTTGTGGGACATTTGGCTAGCATTTTCCAAGGATCAACAGACACAACGTTTTACATTTTAGCAATCTATTTTGGCTCTGTCGGAATCAAAAAATATCGTTATTCGGTGTTATGCGGATTAGTAGCAGATTTTGCGGGCATACTGGCAGCTGTTTTAATATGTTACCTTTTTTTTGGATAAATTTCTTTTTTGCTAGGACGAATGAAGAAGGACAGACAATAGGGGGGGGGTAACAACAGAACAGGAATTTCATGACAGAGACGAAATGATTATCCGTGCTTCAACAATTGTTCGTCTTACATATAACTGTCCTTCATGACTTATGGGAAATACCAAGAACATCCAGCCAATTCTATGGGGGCTTCTACATTGGTGTCCTTTTCGGTACGTAGCGACAATTGGACAAAATAAACGACACATTGAAGTCTAAAATAACAGGACATGAATAAGAAGGAAATGATACTGCGCATGGAACGTAAAGGGGTTAAGCCGACAGCAAATCGTTTGATTGTAGCCTGTGAATTAAACAATGCCAAGATCCCGTTGTCACTTGCTGACTTGACTGAACGAATCCCACAAATGGACCGGTCAAGCCTTTTCCGTGTCTTGACTTTTTTCTTACAACATGATGTAGTTGATTCTTTTGAGGATGGACGTGGAATTATCAACTACGAATTATGCGAAACGGAAGCAGAGTCGTTGCATCATGAAAATCATGTGCATTTTTATTGTGAGGTATGTCACAGATCCTATTGTTTGAGGGACATTCAAATGATTGATATGGAGAATGTTGCCATGCCTGAAGGTTTTGTCCCTCATGGTATTTCTTTTGTTATCAAGGGGATATGTTCTACCTGTAAAAAATCGAACGGAGTCAAAAATAGTTTTTCAGGACATTAGACTCCCTAAAAAGGGGTAGGGTTTTCTATAAATATAGAGACTTGTATAGGAAAGATAGGCTTTTGCCATTCAAATTATAGTTTTCGAATAATAGTAAGGCCATCACGGAGAGGCAGAATAACACTCTCAAGGCGTTTGTCTTGATGGATTTTTCTATTGAAGCCTAGCAAAGATAAGGTTTGATTATCAATTTTTCCTCCTCCGTTTTCTACTACATGTCCGTCCCATAAGGTGTTGTCAGCAAATAGATAGCCCCCTTTGCGGATCATAGGATAGAGAGCATCAAAGTAATCTGAATATTGTCGTTTATCTGCATCAATAAAAGCCAAATCAAAGAGGGGCTGTTGCTTAATTCTTTCAAGGACGTCAAGGGCATCTCCAGTTAGTTGCACGATCTTTTTCTTATATGGGGAAAGAGAAAAATAACGAGAGGCAATTTCCCCGAGTTCATCGTCATGGTCAATAGTTATAACAACACCATCGTCTGGAATAGCCTCAGCAAAACATAGTGCGGAATATCCTGTAAAGGTGCCAAGCTCAATGATTCGTTTGGCACCAATCATTTGTGCTAATAGTTTTAATATGCGACCTTGCAGATGTCCGGAGAGCATTCGTGGATTGATGGTTTTTACGTGTGTCTCACGATTGAGTTGTTGAAGAAGCTGGGGCTCTTCTTCACTATGACTGCAAATGTATTGCAAAATGAGATCTTCGCGTTTCATCAGTGTTTCTAAAAAAATCCGCAATAAATTAATAATTCCGCAATAAATTAATAATATAGAAGAGACGAAAGTTGAGCTTCTTGGAAATACTTATTAGCCGTTTCACACAGTTGTATGGGAGAGATATGAGAAAGTTCTTCTTTGATTTCTTCTATAGACTCCATCCGATCTGTATGCAGGAGACTCTTTGCTATATTCAAAGCAAGAAGTTCATGATTATCTGTCCCAATGGTCATCTGTCCCAGTAATTGACGTTTGTATCCCGAGAGACGGTGTTCCGCTAATGGTTTTTCTCGGAGACATTTTAACTCATGAAGGATGAGAGCAGAACAGCGATCAATGGTTTTTCTCTCGGAACCCACGTAGATAGAACAGACGCCGCTATCACTATATGGAACGAAAGACGATTCAATGGAGTAGGCAAGGCCATTCCTTTCACGCAACAAGAGGTTGAGACGGGAGTTCATACCAGGACCTCCTAAAAGATTATTAAGCAGAAAAAAAGCCCAATAATCTGGCGATGAGAGATGAGGCGCGTGCGAGCCAATGATTAGGTGGCATTGGTGAGTGGGTTTTCTTTTTTTTAGATGAAAGGGTTTATGAGTTTTTGGAGGAATACGTTGTTGAGAACGCAGATTTGCAGGAATAGAACCAAGATATTTTTCAGCACTTTGAAATACTTTTTCCGTCGGAAGGGATGATAGTGAGAAAAATTCCATTTGGTCCGTATGATATGTGCTTTGAACGAAAGCAAGAGCTTCTTCTGATGTATAATGCAAAAGGACACTGGGATCTCCAAGGATATTGAATCCGAGTCCGGAACCATGAAACAAGTGATCTTCGAAATGGTCAAATATGAGTTCTGATGGAGAATCATTGTAGGATTGAATTTCTTCTACTATGACATGTTTCTCCTTTTCGAGTTCCCGTTGTGGAAAGGTTGGGTGAAACACAATGTCTGCAATCAGTTCCAACGCGCGGTCATGATGGGAAGTGAGAATCGTAGCATATAGAAATGTCTCTTCTTTAGTAGTATAAGCCTCTAGATTACCACCGACACTCTCAAGTCGATTCAAGATTTGTCCTGCTGTTCGATGAGTCGTTCCTTTGAAAAGAGTGTGCTCTACAAAATGTGCCATACCACTTTGTTGAGGAAGTTGGTCGCGTGTACCTGTGTTAATGGCAATACCGCAATAGGAAACAGGAAGGTCCATACGTGCATGAACAATCCTTATCCCATTCTTAAGACGACTCGTTTCAATTTGCATAATACAAAAATCGACAAAAAAGCTTATCTTTGCAAGTTTTCGTATGGTCTTGCCGATCAGATACATATCACAGAATGAAATAAATTTGTACGATGGAAGAAAAAAAAGTTGAGATAAGAACCGACTTGGGAAATATCAGAGTTAAACTCTATAATGAGACTCCAAAACATAGGGATAATTTTCTAAAGTTGGTTAGGGAAGGGTTTTATAAGGACCTTCTTTTTCATCGTGTTATAAAGGACTTTATGATACAGGGTGGTGATCCGAAAAGCAAGGGCGCTTCTTCGGAGACAAGCCTTGGGGCTGGAGATGTAGGATACACAATTCCAGCAGAAATGGATGAGACTTTAATTCACAAAAAGGGAGCTTTAGCTGCCGCACGTACTGGCGATGAGGTCAATCCCAAGCGGGAGTCTTCAGGTTGTCAGTTTTATATTGTCCAGGGAAAACTCAGTAATGATGCCGAGCTGAACCAGACAGAGAAGTATCAGGAAAACAAGGCGAAGGAACGGCGTTTTAAGGAACTTTGCTTGGAGAGGTCGGAGGAGATAAGGAACCTGCAAATAACTCGTAATAGAGAAGGCTTGATGAAATTGCAGAGTGAGTTTGAAGATATCCTGGATAAGGAGTTTAAAAACAAAAAATACAAATACACAGCAGAGCAGCGGGATACGTACAAAACAATAGGTGGAACCCCATTCTTGGATCGTGAATACACGGTTTTTGGCGAGGTGATTGATGGATTGGATGTTGTGGACAAAATCGCATCGGTTGTGACGGGGAATGCAGATCGCCCGAAAAGTGATTTGAAATTCGAAATAGTGGAGTTGTAATTATAGTCTTATAACCATAAGATGAGGATAGACATCATCAGTGTTATTCCTGAACTCTTCGAGGGTTTTTTTTCTCATAGTATTATGAGACGAGCTCAAGAGAAAGGATTGGCGGAGATTGTAGTTCACAATTTACGGGAATATTCCGTAAAGCAGACAGGGCGTGTTGATGATTATCCATTTGGTGGCGGTGCGGGCATGGTGATGCAGATTGAACCTATTGAGCGAATTATTTCCAAGCTAAAAAAAGAACGAAACTACGACGAGGTGATTTTCACTTCTCCAGATGGTGAGTTGTTTGGCCAACCAATGGCAAATGAATTATCTCTAAAAAAAAACTTGATGATTCTCTGTGGCCATTACAAAGGAGTAGACTATCGTGTTCGTGAACATCTCATCACAAAGGAAATATCTATTGGAGATTATGTTCTTACGGGCGGGGAAATACCGGCTGCAGCGATAGCGGATGCAGTAGTACGCCTGCTCCCCGGAGTCATAGGAGATGAGCAGAGTGCATTGTCTGACTCGTTTCAAGATGGGTTGTTGGATGCTCCGGTTTTTACGCGCCCCGCAGACTACAAGGGCTGGAAAGTTCCGGATGTCTTGCTTTCGGGGCATCAGAAAAATATTGCTGATTGGACTCTTTCTCAACAAATAGAACGAACAAGGCGATTACGCCCAGATTTATTAGAAGGGAAATAATACATTTAACAAGATAAGATATGATTAAAGTCGGGGTTATCGGAGGGGCTGGATATACAGGAGGAGAATTGCTACGTCTGCTCCTCAACCATCCTGAAACAAAAATTGTGTTTGTCAATTCGTCTTCGAATGCAGGCAACCTTCTGAGTGATGTGCATGAAGGACTTCTTGGAGAGACGGATTTGCGCTTTACGGATCAATTGCCGTTTGGCGATATTGACGTGCTTTTTTCATGTTTGGGACATGGAGATACAAAGAACTTTTTGGAGAATCATGAAGTGCCTTCCAAGTTAAGAATTGTTGATTTTACACAGGATTTTCGAATAAAGGCACAGGACAACGATTTCGTATATGGACTTCCTGAACTTAACCGTGAGTCAATCAAAAAAGCGATTCACGTAGCGAATCCCGGGTGCTTTGCGACTGCCATTCAATTAGGATTACTGCCTCTTGCAAAGGCTGGCCTACTTACCCATAGTATCAACACAACGGCCATTACGGGTTCTACTGGTGCTGGGGTTAAGCCCAAGTCGACATCTCATTTTTCTTGGAGAACAGATAACATATCTGTGTATAAGGCCTTTGAACATCAACATTTACACGAAATACGACAGTCTTTGGGGCAGTTACAGCCAGAGTTCGCAACAGAATTAAATTTTATTCCTGTACGAGGTGACTTTGCAAGAGGCATTTTTGCATCGACTTATATGAACAGTAAGTTGACCATAGAGGAAGCTACTGAACTTTACAGGGAGTTTTATAAGGACGCTGTCTTTACGCATGTTGTAGATCGAGATATTGACTTGAAGCAAGTAATAAATACAAACAAGTGTCTTATTTCGTTGCAAAAGCACGGGAATAAGTTACTTGTTCTCTCGGTAATTGACAACTTGCTTAAGGGAGCTGCAGGACAAGCGCTTCAAAACATGAATATCATGTTTGGTCTGGACGAAAGAGCAGGTCTGCAATTAAAACCTTCGGCATTTTAGGCAAAGAATATCGCAGAAACTTTCATCTGACCGTTCATTGCTTCGATTGCCATGCGTCGTATGTTGAGGTTTTCCTTGTGCGACTCCGCCAGTTTGTCCAGGGCCAGGAGTTGTTGCTCGAACAGGGAACGGTCTGATCCTTCTTCTTCGCGTTCGCTGAATCGGATGCCGTTTCCATCGTACTTCCCGTCGAAGTCCCACACGCTCTTCTCATCCGTTTCTATCGGTCCCCTCGCCGTTATCACGCCGTTCTTCAGACTCACATCCTCGAAGTATCGCTCAACCTCTCTCACATCCTCCCTCGTCGGAAGGTTGTTCTGCCAGCTGTCGCTCTTCGTCTGTCGGCCATTGCCGCTCTTGTTGCCCTCATACACAGAAAAATATGCCGTGCCTTCCGGCTTTATCGCCTTCGCCGTTTGAAGGATCACGTTCGCCCTCGACTCCTCCGTGTCTATCACGTTCAGCACGTTGTTCACCGTTGCCGTGTCAGCTTTCTCCTTCCTCACGCGCTCTGCCACTTTCCTGTCATGTTCCTCCTTCACGGCTTTCCAGGAATCGAGTTCTGCTTTCGCCTCTTCATACGCCTTGCGGGCTTTCTCCAATGCCTTCTCCGCTTTTTCTTCTTTTCCTATCGGTGCATCGTCGAATGCCTGCTGTGCTTTCTGAAGTGCTTTCTGTGTCTTGTCGAGTTCGCCGGTGCGGTCGCGCAGCGTGACGTCGATTTTGTGTCCTGTCTTTTCGCCGTATCTGTCGGAGATCTGCCGGTATCTTTCCGTTGGCGTGTCGGTCAGGAGTCTCTGTTGGTTGTGACGCAGGGGTCTGTTCAGTCTGGCTGTCGTCCTGCGGCATGGAGGTCGGGGATTCCTAATGGCATATTTAATTTAAAGATAATTCCCCATGTGGAACTTCATTAATACAGGAAGAATAATGTCTTGTTCCACAAATAGACGAAGGAGTAAGGATAAGGGTAGTTGATGTCTTTTTCTGTAGAATAAAGTTTTTCTCATGCGAAGAGAGAAGTGTCTGAAAAATTCAAGTATTCTCCTCGCATAAGAGAGCTCTTCTCGTATTATCATAGAAGTAATCCGAATTCCCCATGAGAAATTGTCTGAAAATCAACAATGTTAAACTTTTTGTGGAACAAAATTGAAAAGGTCAATTTTTAAATGGTTGATAATCAGTCGTATTTACATTTTTTAAGAAAACTTTTGCGGCAAAAAAGACAGAAATGTTTTCGTAAAATATATCTTTGTTTTCGCTATTTTAAATCAAAATTGGTACGACTATGATACAGACCGTAATCAAAAGAGATGGTAGAATCGTTGGGTTCAATGAAGAAAAAATCCGAGCTGCCATACGTAAAGCCATGCTTAGTACTCCAGTGGGAGAGGATGTCGCCTTGTTAAATCAGATCGCAGACCGTATTTCGTATAGAGGAAAGGATCAGATGAGTGTTGAAGAGATTCAAGACCAAGTTGAGATTGAATTGATGAATAGCGAGCGAAAGGATGTAGCAAAACGTTATATTGCATATCGAGATCAAAGGTCTATTGCGCGTCGTAGCAAGACGCATGAGATGTTTTTGGATATAATAGCAGCAAAGAGTAACGACATAACGAGGGAGAATGCAAATATGAATGCAGATACTCCGGCAGGTATGATGATGAAGTTTGCTAGCGAATCGACCAAACCATTTGTTGATGACTATCTGCTTTCCCCGGAGGTGCGCGAAGCGGTACGCCATAATTATTTGCACATTCATGACAAAGATTATTATCCAACAAAATCGCTTACATGCGTGCAACATCCGATGGATAAGATTCTAAGTGATGGGTTAGTTGCGGGGCACGGTGCTAGTCGCCCAGCGAAGCGAATTGAGACGGCTAGTATAATGGGATGTATATCAATGGAAACAGCCCAAAACGAAATGCATGGAGGACAGGCGATACCTGCTTTCGATTTCTATCTTGCACCATTTGTTCGTAAGAGTTACATAGAAGAGGTAAAGAAGTTGGAAGAAATTTCCGGAGAGGATTATAGTGACTTGTATGAATCGGACATTGATGAGTATATCAAAAAAGACTTAAAGGGATTGGCAGGCAAGGAGCGAGCTCGTCAGCATGCTATCAACCAAACAGTTGGGCGTGTACACCAGTCAATGGAGGCGTTTATTCATAATATGAATACCATTCATAGTAGAGGAGGTAATCAAGTTGTATTCAGTTCTATCAATTATGGAACAGATACTTCGGCAGAGGGACGTTGTATTATACGAGAGATCCTTTTATCTACTTATGATGGGGTTGGCAATAGTGAAACGGCAATATTCCCAATACAAATATGGAAGAAAAAGCGGGGGGTAAATTATTTGCCGGAAGACAAGAATTACGACCTTTATTGTCTTGCTTGCAAGGTTACTGCTCGTCGCTTCTTCCCTAATTTCTTAAATCTTGACGCCACCTATAACCAACATGAGTTGTGGAAAGCAGACGACCCTAAACGCTATAGATATGAAGTCGCAACAATGGGGTGTCGTACACGTGTCTTTGAAAACCGATTCGGAGAAAAAACATCAATTGGACGTGGTAATATCTCCTTTTCGACAATCAATATCGTGAGACTTGCCATAGAATGTATGGATGAACAAAATCAGGAGAGTCGTATTAACAAGTTCTTTGCAAAACTTGATAATATGCTTGAGATTACCGCAAAACAGTTGGATGAACGTTTCCAATTTCAGAAAACCGCCCTTGCAAAGCAGTTCCCTCTCTTGATGTCTTCTCTTTGGGTTGGCAGTGAGAAGCTTAAGCCGAATGACACAATCGAAAGTGTTATTAATCAAGGAACTCTTGGAATTGGCTTTATTGGCTTGGCAGAATGCCTTATTGCCTTGACTGGGAAACATCATGGCGAAAGCGAGGAGGCTCAGAAATTGGGATTGCGTATTATTTCATACATGAGAGAGCGAATCAACGATTTTTGCGAGAAATACCATCATAATTATAGTGTATTGGCAACTCCTGCAGAAGGTTTAAGTGGTAAGTTCACACGAATAGACAAGAAAGATTTTGGAGAAATAAAGGGAGTGACGGACAAGGATTATTACACAAACTCAAACCATGTACCTGTTTATTATAAGTGTAGCGCAAAACACAAGGCGGAAGTAGAGGCCCCTTACCATGAATTGACAAGAGGAGGTCATATATTCTACGTCGAAATTGATGGAGATGCAACACATAATCCAGACGCGGTGATGAATATTGTTGATTTGATTGATCGTTACAATATGGGGTACGGTTCTGTGAACCACAATAGAAATCGCTGCATGGATTGTGGTTATGAGAATGCAGAAAAGGATCTCGTAGAATGCCCAAAATGCGGAAGCACCCATATTGATAAGTTGCAACGTATTACGGGATATCTGGTTGGAACGACAGATCGCTGGAATCGTGGTAAGTTGGCTGAATTACATGACCGTGTTACACATGGTCTGAATCTGAAAAAATAGGTAAAGGTGAGCAAACTTACAAGATCAATAGCATACTTGAAAATCGAGGGGGAGCCGGTTCATTATAGAATCGGCTTTCTTCTGTAGTTTTATGGAGGGCAATAAAATGACCGACGCGACAAAAGAATCATATATTCGTGTAATAGACATTGTGGATGATACAACCGTTGATGGTCCGGGTTTTCGTATCTCTATTTATTGTGCTGGGTGTAAGAATCATTGTCCAGGGTGTCATAATCCTGAAACTTGGGATGAACAGGCGGGACGAGATGTTTTAGTTTCTGAATTATTTGATCACATTATTTCTGATGAGTTTGCTAATGTTACGTTTTCGGGAGGAGACCCATTCTTGCATCCAGATGGTTTCGCGGCACTTGCAAAACGCATAAAAAAAGAAACGAAGAAAACAATTTGGTGCTATACAGGCTATCTTTTTGAGAATTTAACGAAAAGACCGGAGGCGAGAGAGTTGTTAGAGCATTTGGACGTCTTAGTGGACGGACCCTTTCATGAGGAAGAAAAAGATGATGACTTGCTTTTCCGAGGGAGTCGAAATCAGCGTCTGATCGATGTCCAGGCTTCATTGAGAGCAGGTTCTGTCGTCCTTTTTGATTACAATCCCCTTAAAGGACTAAAATAAAAGATGGCAGTAGGACCGAAGGGAATTCGCAGAAAGGGAGGATCCTGGTTTTTCTATTTTGAGGGTGATTGCGAATAAATAGTAAAAAAGCAGTAAAATAATCGAGATGACAGAACGATTGTTGGTAAGAAAAGCTTATGCCTTTGTTTTTGCAACACGATCTTTCAACTATGAATAAAAAACAGGGTTCTTTCATTGTTTAGTTGATCCTGACTATATATTTGTTGGACCAGCAATAATCTGTATCTTTGTTCCCCCTTTTTCTTCTATTATCTTTGAGATGGAAGATTACGCAATGGCAGGAACACTCGAACAGATAATTAAGCCAGTTCAAGACGAATTTAGTCGTTTTGAGGAGATGTATAACGATGCGTTCTCAACGTCGAATGCAGTCCTGAGAATGGTCTACCTGCAATTAAAGGAGGCAAAAGGGAAGCAGATTCGACCTATAATGGCTCTTTTGGCGGCGAAGGCGATGGGCGGTGTTTCCGATAAATCTTTTGACGTTGTCCTGGTCCTTGAAATGCTTCATAATGCAAGCCTCCTTCATGACGATGTAATTGACGAAGCGGATATAAGGCGAGGGGCTCCTTCCGTAAACAAGACTTTTGGTAATAAAACAGCCATTTTGTCTGGAGATTATTTGTTAGCTCAGGCTTTTGGCCACCTAGCCGACATTAGTGAACCACGTATCATCACAGCACTTTCTCAACTTGGAAAAGACTTGAGTGAAGGGGAAATTTTGGAGATGGTTGTTTCGATTCAATCTTTAAAAGATGAATCCAAATATTTGGAAGTAATTTACAAGAAAACCGCCGTTCTTTTTGCTACTAGTTTATATGTGGGAGCTTTGTCTTCAGGAAATGTGTCGGAAGATGAAGCTCAAAGGATGAGAGAGTTCGGTAATAAGTTAGGAATGTGTTTTCAGATCAAGGATGATATTTTTGACTACCAGTCGGATAGTAAAATTATCGGGAAACCTGTAGGAGCTGACATCCGAGAGAAGAAGATAACCCTGCCGTTGATATACGCCTACCGTAATGCCTCGAAAGAGGAGAAGAGAGAGGCAGAACGTCGTTTGCAGACTTCGGAATCGGTTCTGAACGATGTTGATGTAGAGTTTTTCTTGCGTTTTGTCCATGCAAATAAGGGAATTCAAGGCGCAGAAGAAAGAATGGATGTTTTTCGCAAGGAGGCAGAACGACTGTTGGATTCTTTCCCCCCATCAGATTACATAGAGGCGTTAAGGTCTATTTCGCATTTTATTACTGATCGTAAGAAATAGATAAAGAGTGGTTTTCGTCTGACGAAAGATTTATGCCTCATCGTATTGATGAAGTTCCAAGGTTTCACCATCAAAAACGGCATAAGAGAAAAGAGAAATCCAATCTCCTAGAATAATGACTCGATTTCGTTTGCGCAACATCAGATCTAACAGAATATGTCGGTGACCGAAGATGAAATAGTCGACAGAGTGTGATTGAGAATAGGTTTTGGCGTACTGGACAAGCCATTCGTTCTCTTCTCCGTAATAATGGGCAGCAACTTCTTTCTCTCTGTTGTGTCGGCTCCAATTATATCCGAATTTGATACCGAAGAAAGGAGGAAATATCCGAAAGAGAAATTGACAGGTTTTTGATCGGAAAATACCTTGTATAAGACGCACGCCTAGACCTTTTTCGTTTAGACCATCTCCATGGGCCAAAAAGAAATTTTTCCCATGAATGATTAGTTCACAAGGTTTTTCATGTACTGTAATACCTAATTCCTGACGGAGATATCCAAATGTCCACATATCATGGTTACCGGGGAAGAAATGAATGTCGACGCCTGCATCCGAAAGTTCCGCCACTTTTCCCAAGAAACGAGTAAATCCTTTAGGGACCACCATGCGATATTCAAACCAGAAATCAAACATGTCCCCAAGAAAATAGATGGCTTCGGCCTCGGTTTTGATGGAATCCAGAAAACGACATAATTTGCGCTCTTGTTCTCTGCCATCTGAAATGACAAGGCTGCCAAGATGAGCATCAGAAAGAAAGTATGTGCGTTTTGTCTTTGGCATAGAAATAGAATCAAAGTAAGCCGAGTTCTAGTTTTGCCTCTTCAGACATCATGTCACGACTCCATTCAGGCTCGTAGACCAAATTCACTATTGCTTTTGTAATGCCGGTTACTCCTTCTACCTTTTGCTTTACGTCATCAAGGATAAAGTCCGCCATTGGGCAGGATGGAGCGGTAAAGGTCATGTCAATAGATACAACAGTTCCGTCCACATCGATTTTATATACAAGGCCAAGATCATAAATATTAACAGGGATTTCGGGATCGTAGACAGTTTTAAGTACTTCCACAATACGCTCTTCCAGCTTCTCTTTGTCTATTGTTTGTTCGTTTAGTGTCATGTCAGGATTGGGGTCTGTTGTTAGTTTTCTTTTAAAGAATCTGTTTCCTCAGCAAGTGCATCAAGTTCTTTTGTGGTTCCGAGACGACCATTGATGAGCGCGACAGTTTCGATTCGGGAACGGATGCACAACACGCCTTGTTGGGTCCCGTTTTCTTCATTAGGTTTATAGATATCTTGCAGGAAAACATATTTGATACCCTCCTTTTTCACATTAAGACAGGAAATATAAACATCTCCAGGGCGAAGGGAATTCTTGTAATCAATGGATATCCGAGCAACCACGCAATCAACACCCCGCTTGTGTAGTTCAGAAAAGGAGAGTTGGTTTTTTTCTAGGAATTTGTGCCGTGTATGTTCTAGATAGTGTTGGTAATTGGCATTATTGACAATGCCTTGCAGGTCACACTCATAGTCACGTACTTGGTCGGTATACGTAAAGATGTATTTCTTCTGTTTCATTGTGTACAAAGAAAATAAAAAAAATAAAATTAAGGAAGTTGTGGAGTGTTCAATACGTTGGAAATAACGCAATCCATACAAATGTCATGCTCTTCGACAGGAAGTGATTCTAGAATTTGAAAATGGAAACAAAGACCTATTTTATAGCAGTTTAAATGGCAGAACAGGCGGTCGTAGAATCCTTTTCCCCTGCCCAAGCGGTGGCCTTTTTTATCAAAGGCCATTCCTGGAACTATAGCAAGATCAATTTCTCCAAAGTAGGCATTCCCATTTGGTTCTAGGATACGGAAGGCTCCTGTCTGCAGACTTTCTTCCCCTTTGTAAAGACGTAGTTCTAAATCGTCCCCGACAACGGCGGGGAGAACAACCGTTTTCCCTGAAGAAATGGCATCTTCCATCAGTTGTTTCGTTTGAATCTCGTCCGGAAGGTTTGAGTATAGCAGCACGCTTCTTGCCTCTTTCCACTTTTGTGTTCTTTCAATCTGGTGGCAGGCATCTTTTGACCAATCGACTAATTGACTTTCCATATAGCCATGTTTTCGGGATCTAATAAGTCTCCTTATCGATTCTTTCTTTTCTTTAAGGAGTCGATCTTCCTCCATCACAAGGGCCTTATGGTAATAGAATTTTCTTTTTTCAACCGAAATAGCATGACGGGTTGCTTCACGTAGGTTCAGATTGCATTCCCACAATTCGTCACATTGTGATATATATAGATAATCGTAATGAAGCTTTTTCCCTTTTTGTAAATCGACAATCCAATCCACCGTTTCAACGATATCGGATTGTTGAAGATGTTCTAATGAAAAAATATAAAGGCCAAACTCTTTGAAATGCCCATAGAAGCCGTCAATAACTTTCTCTACTTTATTATGGATAATATTCTGGAGTGGAAGTGCGTTCTGCCAATAGATCTTCTCTGCTTTACCTATTGCTTGCCCATTTAGTACGAATCCATATCCGGCATTCTTGTCTTCGTCCATGATTTTGTTGGTGCGTTCTTGGTTCAATCCAGGACTCACCACTTGCTCTCCGGCTACATTGTTTATCATGTTCTCTGCCGGTCTTTTCCCTTCTCGCATGGCTCTTGTTACTTCTATACCTATGCTGAGAGCATGATCCTGCAGGTCGGGACGGTCCAGGTTTACAAGTCCGGCATAACGGGTTCCTACAAGGTCAATCAATGTTTCTCTGGCATACCGTTCAAAGAAACAGGTGTCGTATTTCGGGTGTTCATTCATGAGAGATTGTTATTGAACGTAATGTGTCAATGGGCCTCCAGCCAATTCTCTCCGGTTCCTATGTCAACCCGCAGTGGGACGAGAAGAGGAAATGCGTTTTCCATTTCTTCTTTTACAAGTTGTTTCATCTGTTCCTCTTCTTCTTTAGGCACATTAAAGTTCAGTTCGTCATGTACCTGTAGAATCAGCTTACTGCAAAGTCCCTCTCTTTGTATTCGTTGATCAACATGGACCATGGCAAGTTTGATGATGTCTGCTGCGGAGCCTTGAATGGGGGCGTTCACGGCGTTGCGCTCTGCAAAGCCACGAACATTTGCATTGTGAGAAAGGATGTCTGGCAGAAAACGCTTGCGATGCAGTAGGGTTTCTACATAACCCTTTTCACGAGCCTTTTCTTTACAGGATTCGATATAGTCTGCCACACCTGGGAATGAGTTGAAATAATTGTCAATCAGAGATTTTGCCTCTGTTCGTGAGATCTGAAGTCGCTCTGCCAACCCAAAGGCCGAGATGCCATAGATAATGCCGAAATTTGCTGTTTTGGCTTGACGGCGCATTTCCTTGGTTACTTCCGACGGGGGGATGTGATAGATATGTGCGGCTGTAGCTGTATGGATATCCTCATCGTCTAGGAATGCAGAAATCAGGTGCTCATCTCTGCTGAGATGAGCCATGATTCGTAATTCCACTTGAGAATAATCTGCACTGAGGAATACGCAACCAGGTTCGGCAACGAAGGCCTTCCGTATTTCCTTCCCTTGCTCGTCTCGGATAGGGATATTCTGAATGTTGGGATTACTGGACGATAGCCGGCCGGTTGCTGTTATAGTTTGGTTGAAGGAGGTGTGAATCTTTCCTGTTTTTACATTAATCAGTTTGGGAAGGGCATCAACGTATGTACCCAGTAATTTTTTCAAGCTACGATATTGCAGGATTTTCTCTATTACATCGTGTTTCCCCCTCAAAGATAGGAGGGTTTCTTCGTCTGTGACGTACTGACCGGTCCGAGTCTTGCGAGGTTTTTCTACTAATTTTAGCTTTTCGAATAGCAGTTCCCCTATCTGTTTAGGGGAGGATACATTGATGTTCTCCCCTGCCATAGTCTTGATAGCATGCTCGATACGGTTCATTTCTGCGGACATTGTAGCACTGCTCTGCTGTAAGGAGAAATCGTCTATCAGCACTCCGTTTCGTTCCATTCTCGTCAGGACTCTCACTAGGGGCATTTCTATATCATAGCAAAGAGACGATAGCCCATTTTTCTCAATCTGTTTCTCCAGAACGTCCTTCAGCTGCCATGTTATGTCTGCATCTTCGGCTGCGTAGTTACATACATCGGTAATGCGTTCTTTCTGCACATCTCGCATGTTTCTCTGGGTTTTCCCTTTGGGCCCGATCAGTTCTTCTATGGCAATGGGCCGATACCCAAGTAGTGTCTCTGCCATATAATCCATGCTGTGATGCAACTCTGGATTGAGCAGATAGTGGGCTACCATCGTGTCAAAAAGAGGACCATCGACCTTTATTCCGTAGTTTTCCAGTATCAGAAGATCATATTTCAGGTTCTGACCGACTTTTCGGATGGAAGGGCTTTGCCATATAGGTCGGAATTGCTCCAAAACAGATTGTACTTCATCTCGGTTTTCGCTGACAGGGATGTACCATGCCTCATGAGATTTGATGGCAAACGAAAGGCCAACCAGTTCGGCGCAGAGGGGATCTGTTCCGGTCGTTTCCGTGTCGAAGCAAACCTCCTTTTGTTGCTCCAATAGGTTTGATAGACGCTTTAACTTTTCTTCCGTATCAACAAGAATATAGCGGTGTTCTATGTCTCGGTAGGTCCTTAGTGTATCTGCGCTTGAAACCGACGTCTCTTCTTCCCCCTTTGATTCGACAGGTACTGAAAATAGGTCCGCCTGCATGGGATTTGCTGATTTTTTCAGCGAAGGTCTTGTATGGGTCGGGATGTGCTGGGCATCTGGGTTTAGCAGCTCGAGCTGTTTACGGAATTCAAGTTCAGTATAGAGGGCAACAAGGGTATCTTTGTCAGGCTCCGAACGGCGCATCGAAGCCAGATCCAACTCTATCGGGACATCGGTTCTGATGGTTGCCAGAAACTTGGAAAAGCGAATCTGCTCGATGTTTTCTTCTATTTTCTTCTTCAAAGCCCCTTTTAGGGCATCCGTGTGTTCCAGAAGATTGTCTATGGAACCCCATTCATTGAGCAATTTTACGGCTGTTTTTTCTCCTACGCCCGGACATCCGGGGATGTTGTCAGAAGCATCGCCCATCAAACCAAGCAGGTCAATGACTTGCGTGACACTCTGGATGCCCCACTTGTCCAATACTTGCTGAACCCCCAAGGTCTCAAATCCTCCCCCGTATCGAGGACGATAAATGCTCTTTCGTTCTCCGACAAGCTGACCATAGTCCTTGTCAGGTGTCATCATGTATGTGTCAATGCCCGCTGCTGCAGCCTTGTTAGCTAAGGTTCCGATCACATCATCGGCTTCGAATCCGTTGACGGAGATGACGGGAATGCGGAATGCCTCGACTAATTGTTTAATGAGTGGTACTGATCTGCGGATATCTTCCGGGGTCTCCTCCCGTTGGGCCTTGTATTGTTCGTACATTTCATGGCGGAACGTCTTTCCGGAGGGGTCAAAGACGACCGCTATGTAATCTGGATTTCTGTCTCGCAGGACTTCTTGCAACGTGTTCAGAAATCCGAAGATAGCCGAGGTGTTAAGTCCTTTGGAATTAATGCGTGGAGTTTTCAGAAAGGCATAGTATGCCCGATAGATGAGGGCATAGGCATCCAAAAGGTATAGTGTTTCCATGGTGCGAAGTGTATAGTGGAGAAACACCTCCCCTGTTTGTGGTTTGTGCGGACGAGGGAGATGGTCTTATTGATAGGTCATTTGCCGGTTAGGACTCCGGATTGATGCGGCGACGTCTTTGTTCGCGCTTGCGCAATGCCTGTGCTTCCATATCGTCCATGACATCGAAAACAGACACGACGATGTCTCCGCGTTTCTTGGTTATGATATAGTCTGTGTCCAGTGTCGCCACAAGATGTTTTAGTTGCCACTCTGCAGCGCGCATACGGTGTAGCATTTTCTGGCTGTCGCGCATCAATTGTCGATTCTGTTTTTTCAGTACGAGAATCTTTTCCTGATCAGTCATTTCCATAGTTAATGCGTTTTAATGTCAAGGGGTTTTACTTCTTTTTTTAAATGCACCGTTCGATTTTCGATGATTCCTCTCGGAGAAGGAATCAGAACTCCTCCGGCATTTCGTCACTGGTCGAGTTTGGCGTATTTTCTTCATCTGGACTTCCGTCCCTGTTTCGTTTTGCTTTTTTCTTGGCATTTCCGAAGTTATAGGTTCCCGTCAGACGGAACTGAGGACCGAATGGGACGTTCTTGTAATGCTGACGGAAGTGCGAAGTGGTCGTTGTACGTTCATTCTTGCGCGAATTCAACATGTCGCGGACGGTGAAGGCAACCGAGACTTTGCGGTCCCAGAACGTCTTGCGCAGTCCCATGTCAAGAGTGAAGACTCCTTTTGTCTTTCCCTGAGTGACAACACGAGCTGAGGTATAGGAACCCGTCATCTGACCGCTGAATGTTTTTGTGAACATCACGTTGCCCAGCATCTTTGCCGACCAGGAGAAGTTCTCGGAACCGGAGAGATGGATGCGGTCGTCCACTGGCTGGCTGATCTGTGAACGGGGTGCATCGAAATCACTTGCCTGAAACTTCTCATAATAGAGGTTCAGCGTCGATGTCAGAGACAGCCAGCGCGTAAACGCATCTTTAAGCACAAATTCACCGCCGGCCTTCTGGTTGGACGAGACGTTCAGGTAACTCGTATTGATGATGCCGTTCACGTCAAGGAATTGGTAAGAATTGACGACATTGTCGGTGTAGCGGTAGTATGCCGATGCAGAGAAGGTGTGGGCCTCCCAGGATTTGATGTAGTTCAGTTCCAAGGCATTGACGTACTCAGGCTCAAGATCGGGATTTCCGAAGGTGATGTTGGTGGAGTCTGAAATGTCACGGTACGAGTTCAGTTGACGACCGCGTGGACGGTTGATGCGGCGTGTATAGTTGAGTTGTATCTCATTCCCGTGGGGCAGGGAATAGCTGAGGAACAGGGTAGGGAAGGGCTCAAAATAGGTTTTCTGTGGGTTGCTTATGCCATTGGTCTTGTTGTCGATGACAATGTATTCGCCACGAAGACCGAGCTGATAGCTAAAGTTGTTGATACGCGAACCAAAGGTCACATATCCGGCATATAACTGTTCGGCATAGGTATAGTTGTTGTGGAGAAGTGGATCTCGTTCATAGACGTTGCCTGTAAGGTTGTCTACTTCGGAAACGGAATGCCGGTTCTGATAGCGGACATCAACGCCTGCCTGCAGTTTGTGCTTGCGTAACAGCGTCTTTTCGTAGTCGCTCTTGAATTCATACGTGTTGTTGTTCGCGTCGTTCAGCTGGTTCTGGTCCTGATCATTGTAGCCGGTCTGCAGATAGTTGTATTTCTTGTCGTCTCCATAGTGTGAATAGGAAAGAGAGGAGACCAGCGAACTGCTCTTGTCTATGTTCCAGCTATGATCCAGCGTGAAGTTGCAGGAGAGTGGAGACCTGTCTCCGTCAACGGTTCTTCTGTATCGACGGCTGACGGAACTGGTCGCATTGTCGAAGGACGAGTAGTTCATCCGGCTGTCATAGTTGAAGTCACGTGCCATGAGATAGGCCGAAAATCCTACCGTCTGCTTGTCTGTCATCGCATAGTTTAAGCCGAGTCTCGTCGTGTAGTCTATGCGTTGGCGGAGCTGACGGGTGTCTTGATACATCGTCGAGGTCGTGTCCCCGTTGGCATCCAGGTAGTAGCGGTCCACGTCGGTCTCATTGCCGTTGTAGTTGTTGCGGAACCCGAAGTTGGCATATCCGTCCCATCGCCCTTTATTGAAGTTCAGGTTGATTCCTGCCCGTTCTCCCAAACGGTCTGAATGTACGGCATGCTCCAGACCGGCATTTACGCTGCCGTAATAGCCGGCTTTCCTGTCTTTTTTCATGACCAGGTTGATCACACCGGCCGACCCTTCCGGAGAGAATTTGGCAGATGGGTTCGTGATGATCTCCACCGATTCGATGTTCTCGGCTGGTATCTGTTCCAGTATCTGTGCGCGGTTCTCTTCCGTTAGACCGGATGGCTTTCCGTTAATCCAGATCTCGACATTCGAACTGTTCCGCAGGGTGATTTCTCCGTCATTGTCCACCTCGACTGACGGAATTCCCTGCAGCACCTCACTGGCATCGCCTCCTGCAGCCGCAATGCTTTGGTCAACGGAGAATACTTTTTTGTCAATGTCAAACCGAGCCTGAGAGCCTTGAGCGACGACCTCTACTTCTTTCAGCATTTTAGCGTCTTCCTCCATCAGCATCTTGCCGATATGTACATGATGGCTCTTTCCTGTTATCGAGATCTTCTTTTCTACATCCTTGTACCCGATAAACGTCGCCTTTACTGCATACACTCCTGTCTTCACTCCGACCAGTTCAAAGGTCCCTTCTTCCGAGGAGAGGGTTCCCGCCAGTGGTTTGTCGTTTTGATATAGGCCGACGCTGGCATACCCGATCGGTTGATTGGTGGCTTTGTCAATGAGTGTTCCTTTTATCGTGACTTGGGCTTGAAGTGCAAGTACGGAGAATACAGATAGGAATACGAGAGCGAGATGTTTTTGCATGGATGCGGATCAATGGTGCGCTTGATGAATTTATTTCTGGTTCCCGAAGTCTGGGAGGTGGTATTCTTTTTCGTCTGACAGGATCTTCCTGACTTGATTGATCTCCAGGAAACTCGTTCCGTGTCCCATACCGAAACTGCCGGAGAGATAGGAGATGAAGTCATCTCCTTTCAGACGGCCGTTGTCATAGAATTCCTTGGTGGCATCCAGCAGGTATTTATGAGAGGAATCCTCTTTCGGCTTGTAGCTCGCGAACACTCCATAGCTCAGGGACAGAATACGCATGGTATGCTCGCTGTAGCAGATGGCTAATACTGGATTTGTGCTTCTGTATGCGGCCAGATAGCGGGCCGTTCGACCCGTAAAGGAGTCCGTGATGATCGCTTTGGTACCGATCTCACGCGCTGCATTGGCGGCCGTCTGAGCCAAGAAGGACGTCGTGTCGTGTTCCGAAGGGTCAAACGTCACTTTGATGTCATTCTCCGGCACTTTGCTCAACTCTGCCTCTTCGGCGATGCGTGCCATGGTCTTCACCGCCTCCAGCGGATATTTGCCGCTGGCAGTTTCGCCGGAGAGCATGATTGCATCCGTACGGTAATAGATGGCGTTTGCAACGTCGGTTACTTCGGCTCTTGTCGGTCGTGGATTGTGGATCATCGACTGTAGCATCTGAGTCGCTACAATGACCGGTTTCTTGTGGCGGACGGCACTGCGGATGATGGCACGCTGAATGCCTGGTATCTTTTCCTGCGCCACCTCGATGCCCAGATCCCCTCGGGCCACCATGACGCCATATGCGCTGTCCAGAATCTCTTCTATGTTGTCTACACCTTCCTGGTTCTCAATCTTGGCAATGATCTTGATCGGACTCTTGTGCTTGTCCAGCAGATCCTGCACCTCTTTCACGTCAGACTTGTTGCGAACGAAGCTGTGGGCGATGAAGTCCACGTCATTCTCTACCGCCAGCTCGATAAAATGTTCGTCTCGCTTGGTAAGGGCAGGCAGGTTGATGCGCACTCCAGGGACGTTCACGCTTTTGCGCGAACCCAGGTCTCCGTCGTTCAGGACTTCGCAGATGAGGCTCTCAGGGTGCTTTTCGACTACCTTCAGGTCGATCTCGCCGTCGTCGAACAGAATGTCGTCTCCAACGGAAAGGTCGTGCGCAATGTTCGTATAGGTGACGGCAACACATTCCGGAGTCGTCAGCTGATCTGGCTTGCCGACAATCTTGACTCGGTTTCCTGCTTCCAGGTGCAGTGCCTCGCCCGTACTTGTTTTCGTCGTACGGATTTCCGGACCTTTCGTGTCAACCAGGATGGCTATGCGGTTGCTTACCTCGCGCGTGTTGCGGATAACGCGCAGAAAACCCTCGTCATCCATGTGCGCGGTGTTCATTCGGACCACGTTCATTCCGGCTTCGTACAGACCGCGTATGAATTCCGTATCGCAGCGGAGGTCGCTGATGGTGGCAATGATCTTTGTCAGTTTTGTCATTATCGTGTCGTTTTGGAATGTTTATTTTGTTGACTTCTTGTCTGTCAGTGCTTGCACCGCCAGCGCATAGCCCTCCAGGCCGAATCCGAAGATACAGCCTTTGCATACCGGTGATAGGAAGGAATGATGACGGACCTCTTCGCGGGCGGTGATGTTCGAGATATGCACCTCGACTACGGGCGACGTGATGGCCTTTATGGCATCAGCCAGTGCGAGCGACGTGTGCGTGTAGGCTCCTGCGTTCAGCACGATGCCGTCCGCCTGAAACCCACATTCGTGAAGCTTGTCTATCAGAGCTCCTTCGCTGTTGCTCTGATAGTAACTGAACTCTACGTCCTGGAAACGTTCCTTCAGTTCTTGCAGGAAACTTTCAAAATCCCTGTGGCCATAGATATCTGGTTCGCGTCTCCCCAATAGGTTGAGATTCGGACCGTTGATAATCAGAATGTTTGTCTTCATATTGGAAAAATAATGGAGAATCTGTGTGCAATACGGATATCCGTGTTTTTCTGTCGAAGTCGGAGGACTTCAGATGATACATGGCGAATCTTCCTGTTGTGCCTCTGCATACGGGACGATTCGACGATGTGCTGCTGCAGAATCAATCATGTATGCAAATATAAAAAAACGACGGGTATTTCTATAACCAGAAATTAAAAAAATGGTGCACCGGCCCGTGACCCTTGCCTATTTGGTAGTGGGCACCATTGGCAATGGCCTTTGTGATGAAGTCTTTGGACAGTCGGACCGCGTCGTTCAGCGGCTGACCGTAGGCAAGAAAGGATGCCACCGCCGAGGAGAGGGTACAGCCGGTACCATGGGTATTCTCGGTTGGGATGCGAGGCGATGACAGTTCCACGATCTGATGACTCTCTGCGTTGTAGAAGAGGTCTGTCAGCGTATCGCCGTCCAGATGGCCGGCTTTCAGAAGGACCGACACACGTGCCCCCTCTCTTTCACAGAGGTGGGAGAGCGCCTGGGCGGCATCCGCAAAGTCCTTTTCCTCTATCTTCTTGCCCAACAGTCGTTCCGCCTCGGGCAGGTTGGGGGTGATGACACGTGCCAGAGGAAGCAATTCTCTACGTAGATATTCCAGCCCCTCGTCTTCCATCAGCGAGTCGCCCGAGGTGGCAACCATCACCGGGTCCAGCACGACATTGCTGGGCCCGAATTCCACCAGCGATTCCCGCACGGCACGCATGGCGTCCACCGTGGGTAGCATGCCGATCTTCACGGCGTCAGCACCGATGTCACTCAGCACGGATGCGATCTGTCCTTTCAGGAACGAGGCTGGGATTACATGCACGCCATATACTCCCTGTGTGTTTTCATCTACGACGGCCGTGATGGCTGAGGCTGCGTAGCAGCCCAGGGCGGACATGGTCTTCAGGTCCGCCTGGATTCCGGCTCCGCCCGACGGGTCTGATCCGGCTATGCTCAGCGTTCTGCGGTAGGTGTGCATGATTGCGGTCAGAGAGCGTAGCGTTTCGCACGGAGCTCCTTGATGTCCTCGCGCGTGATGTATTCGTCATACTCCATCCGCTTGTCGATGATGCCATTCGGTGTCAGCTCGATGATGCGGTTGCAGACGGTTTGGATGAACTCATGGTCGTGAGAGGCCATGAGGATATTGCCTTTGAAGGTCTTCAAGGAGTTGTTGAAGGCTTGAATCGACTCCATGTCAAGGTGGTTCGTCGGCATGTCCAGCACCAGACAGTTGGCATTCTTGAGCATCATGCGCGAGATCATGCAGCGCATCTTTTCGCCTCCAGACAGGACCGAGGCCTTTTTCATCGTCTCCTCTCCCGAGAAGAGCATCTTGCCCAGGTAGGACTTCACGTCCGCTTCCATCATGCCTGGTGCGAACTGGTTCAGCCACTCCACCAGGTTCAGGTCCGTCTGGAAGAATTCGGAATTATCTACTGGCAGGTACGCCGGCGTGATGGTGACGCCCCAGGAGTATTTTCCGCTGTCCGCTTTCATGTTCCCGTTGATGATTTGGAAGAAGGCGGTCATCGCTCGTGGATCATGCGACAGGAAGACGACCTTGTCGCCTTTTTCTACCGTGAACGTGGCGTTGGTGAATAGTTTCTCTCCTTCCATGGAGGCTGACAGGTCATTGACTTCCAGAATGATGTTGCCCGGGTCTCGCTCCATGTTGAAGATAATACCGGGATATCGGCGGGAGGAAGGCTTGATTTCCTCAATGTTGATCTTCTCCAGCATTTTCTTTCGGGAGGTCGCCTGGCGGCTTTTAGCTGCGTTGGCACTGAAGCGTGCGATGAACTCCAGAAGTTCGGCTCGCTTTTCCTCCGCTTTCTTGTTCTGTTGCTGCTGTTGGCGGAGAGCAAGCTGGGAGGATTCGTACCAGAACGAGTAGTTGCCCGTATAGATGGTGGCTTTCCCGAAGTCGATGTCCACGATGTGCGTACACACCGTGTCAAGGAAGTGACGGTCGTGCGAGACAACCAGGACGGTGTTCTCGTAGTTCGCCAGGTAGTCTTCCAGCCATGTAATGGTGTCCAGGTCCAGGTCGTTCGTCGGCTCGTCCAGCAATAGGTTGTCCGGATTTCCGAAGAGGGCTCGGGCCAGCAGGACACGCACTTTCTGCTTTCCGGACAGCTCTTTCATCTTCTGATGGTGGAGCTCTTCTTTGATGCCCAGACCGCTCAGCAGCGACGCCGCGTCGCTCTCGGCATTCCACCCGTCCATCGCTGCGAACTGTTCTTCCAGCTCCGAAGCGCGGATGCCGTCTTCGTCCGAGAAGTCCGGCTTGGCGTACAGGGCGTCCTTCTCCGACATGATCGCCCACAGGGTCGAATGGCCCATGATGACCGTTTGCAGAACCTCATACTCGTCAAATTCGAAGTGGTCCTGTTTCAGCACCGAGAGGCGCTCCCCCTTGTCCATGATCACGTCGCCCTTGGAGGTCTGCAGGTCTCCGGAGATGGCACGTAGCAACGTTGATTTCCCGGCTCCGTTCGCTCCGATGATGCCGTAGCAGTTGCCGGGCGTAAACTTGAGATTGACGTCCTGGAAGAGGACGCGCTTGCCGAATTGAATGGCTAGATTGGAAAGAATAATCATAATGTCTGTCTGAAATGCACGGAAGGAGCCTCTTTTGCTCTTCCTGTTTTCGGCGATCCGCTTCTTGCGAAGCAAGGCATTCGCCCCTGATTTTTAGAAAGTCACAAAGGTACAGAGTAAAAGCGAGAAAAACAAAACGCCACATCCTCCTATGCCCCTGTGTCTGCTTCGGGGGGTTAGGACTTCTTGTGTTCCCGTACGAAGTCTTCGCTGACGTGGTTCCCTGTCTGCGAACACACGTCCGCTGCAAAGCGCAGACCCCACTTTAGGCACGTCTCCCATTCGTTCTCTTTTAGTCTGGCAAGCCGGTCTCTCGGTGGGAGGGGAGACAGGCTTGCGTATCTGGTCCCCGTCAGCAGGCCGTAGAGAAAACCTGCATTGAAGTTGTCGCCCGCCCCGACCGTGCTCACGGTCCTTACCGCTGCCGCTTCGTAGTGCTTGCTCGACTCGGGGGTGAAGAGCAGTACTCCCTCCGCTCCGCAGGTGCAGACAACGTAGGGACTGTATCGGCTCAACCGCTCTCGGTACAACCGCTCTATCCATAGCATCCGTTCCTCGAACGAGCGGCGCTTGTCCGGACCTTTGCCCTCGAACAGCAGATGGAAGTCCTCGTCCGAACCGCGGACGATACTCGCTGACTCCATGTTCGTAACCACGTGCGCCAACAGTCTCTCACGCTCCTTTAGGTGCGAGGACCGGAAGTTGGGATCATAATAGACGAAGGCCCCGGCTTCGTTCGCCCTCTCAAGCAGGGGCACCATCCGCTCCCTCGTGTCGTCGTCCAGGGCATAGAACGAACCGAATAACAGGGCGTCCTCCGCTTTGACCCGGGGTAGCCGGCTGGCCCCAAGCCCTTTCGGGCGCTGTTTGTAGAATACGTACTTGGCGTCGTTGTGCTGGTCGAGAAAGGCAAGCGAGACAGGCGATGGGAGAGAGGAATAGCGGGTGACGTAGTCCTGACTCATCCCGTTCTCCTGCATGAAGTCGGTCACGAGGTTGCCGACCTCGTCGCTGCCCGCCTCCCCGACAAAGGTCGTCTGCAGCCCCATCCTCGACAGCGAGACCAGCGCATTGAACACCGATCCGCCCGGAACCGCCCTCTCGGGCTGCCCGTTGCGGAAGAGGATGTCCACAATCGTTTCTCCTATGCCAAGGATGCTTCCCATCTGTCTTCGTCGTTTCTGTCGTGTTCAGTTCGGCTGGGATATATAAAAAAACAAAAAGTCGGCGTACAATGACAACCGACTTTCGTTGTGGGTGTTGACGGATTCGAACCGCCGACCCTCTGCTTGTAAGGCAGATGCTCTGAACCAGCTGAGCTAAACACCCGTTGTGCTTCAAAAAGCGGTGCAAATATACGGCCTTTTTTTATTCCTCCAAATCTTTTGCGAAAAAAAATGTCTTTTCGATAGATATTTTCCTCTTCCGCTGTTCCCGTTGTCAGGGCTTCGATAATCACCTACAGCTCGTCCACCTCCTTTATCCACAGGGCTGAACTTGCGTCGGACGGCATGCGCCAGTCGCCTCGGGGCGAGAGATTGACGGACCCGACTTTCGGACCGTCCGGCATGGCCGAGCGCTTGAACTGCTGCGAGAAGAACCGGCGGTAGAATGTCCGAAGCCATTTCTTGATGACCGTCCCCTCATAGGCCTCGCCGAAGGCGTTACACGCAAGGTAGTACACTTTCTTCGGACCGAAACCGAAACGGAGGGTATAGTATAGGTAGAAGTCATGGAGTTCGTATGGACCCACCAGGTCTTCCGTCTTTTGTACGATGTTGCCATGCTCGTCCGCCGGCAGCAGCTCGGGAGATACCGGCGTATCGACGATGTCGAGCAGCGTCCGCCGGACGCCATCCTCCATCTCTGTTTCCGCCACCCATTTTACCAGATGGCGCACAAGGGTCTTGGGAATCGACGCATTTACTCCGTACATCGACATTTGGTCTCCATTGTACGTCGCCCACCCCAAAGCCAGTTCCGACAGGTCTCCCGTGCCGATCACCAGGCTGCCCGTTTCGTTCGCTACGTCCATCAGGATCTGCGTCCGCTCGCGCGCTTGGGAGTTCTCGTAGGTGACGTCATGCACGGACGGGTCATGGCCGATGTCTTTGAAGTGCTGCGTCACGGAGTCTTTGATGGAGATCTCACGGAACTCGGCTCCCAGCCCTTTGATCAGCCCTACGGCATTGCTGTAGGTGCGGTCTGTGGTCCCGAACCCTGGCATCGTAATGCCCAGGACGGACCTCCGGCTGATGCCCAGGCGGTCGGCTGCTTTGGCACACACCAGTAATGCCAGCGTCGAGTCCAGACCGCCAGATACGCCCACCACCATTTTCTCGATGCCCGTATGCTTCAGACGGGTGACCAAGGCATTGACCTGGATGTTGAAGATCTCCTCACAACGCCCTCCGATATGCTCCTCGGATGGGACAAACGGAAGGGCATTGACCTCTCGGCGCAGGGACCGTTCTCCCGTTTCCGGCAGACGGAACCCAATCCGGCGATATCCCTCCGCCTCGCTGCTGAAACACGTGTTCTTTCTCCGGTCAGCCATCAGGCGATCGACGTCCACGTCCGTTATGACCAGCTGTGGATCCATCGAGAAGCGTTGCGAGACATTCAGGATCGTGCCGTTCTCGCCGACAAGGCCGTTACCGGCGAAGAGCAGGTCGGTCGAGCTCTCGCCGAACCCCGCGGAGGTATATACGTAGGCGGCAATGCAACGGGCGGATTGCTGGGCAATCAGCGAACGGACGTAGTCGTGCTTGCCGATCAGTTCATCGCTTGCCGATAAGTTGAACAGAATCTGACTGCCCGCAAGGGCCTGACGCGAACTTGGAGGAATGGCGGTCCACAGGTCTTCACATACTTCGACCGAGAACGTCACGCCCTCTTCAGACTGGAAGAGCAGGTCCGTGCCGAACGGAACCGTCTGCCCACACAGACGGATGCGCTCCTCTCGTCCCACCTCGCTCCCTGGGGCAAACCACCGCGCTTCGTAGAATTCATTGTAGGAGGGGAGATGCGTCTTCGGCACCACACCCAGTATCTGACCTTCCGACACGATAATGGCGGCATTGTAGAGGCGGTTCCCGTGACGTACCGGCATTCCCACAAGGGCAATGACCGGCAATCCTTCCGATTCCTTCAGGAGTTCTGCGAGTGCTGATTCCGCCTCGTCCAGCAACAGTCCCTGACCGAACAGGTCTCCGCAGGTGTAGGACGTGATACACAACTCCGGGAAGCAAACCATCTGCACCTGCTTCTCCACCGCCTGTTGCATCAGCGCAACGATACCGGCCCTATTGGCGGATGGGTCTGCTATCTTTACGGACGGAATGCCTGCCGCCACTCTTACGAAACCATGATTATCCATTGCTCTTGTGTGTTTTATGTGCTCTTGCTTATGACTCTGTTCTCAATAGGATGCCGCGGATGCCGCAGTTCTGCGCAAAGGCCATGTCGCTGCTGCTGTCGCCGATCATCACGCAGGACTCCCTGCGGATCTCGGGATAGTCCCGGCAGGCCTGTTCGAACATTCCGGTACCCGGCTTACGGGCTGGGTCCGCCTCGCTCACCGACGCGCAGTGGTAGATGCGGTCAATATGCCCCCCGTGACGCTCTATCTCGTCCAACATCCTGCGGTGTATCTCCTTCAGGTCTCCCTCGCTCATCAGACCCTTGCCGATGCCGCGCTGGTTCGTCACCACCAGAATCCGCTTGCCCTCACCCGACCATTTGGCCAGGGCCTCGAACACTCCGGGCAGGAACTCGAATTCCTCCCAGCGTTTCACGTAGTCGTTCTTTCGCAGACGGTTCAGGATACCGTCTCGGTCCAATAGCAACGTGCGGTATTCCTCCACTGGCAAGTCCGACAGCCGCATCTGCACGCCCGCCAACTCCGTCTCTGCCCGACGGTAGTCCTCGGGGATGCCGATATCAAGGAAGTAGCCGTTGCTCACCATCCCTCCGATGAGGCCCTCGCCGACACGCTTCTGCAGCACGTCATTCTCCATCGAGAACCGCTCCCCCAGACCCTCAAAGAGACGTCCCCTCCGTGAGTCCAGGACATACACCCCGCCGTTGATCAGACCTTCGGTACAATACGCCTTCTCTCTGAAGGCGGTGATCGTGTCGTTCCCCCCGCGCTCCACCGTTCCGTAGCGCGAGAAGTCCTTCATCTCTTTCAGGGCAAGCGTGATGAGGTGCTCGGGATGAGCACGGTGATGGGCAACGAGACCTTCCAGGTCCACGTCGAACAGCGTGTCGCCGTTCAGTACCACCGTCTCCGGCTCACGCGCCTTCTCCAGCGCCAGACGGATTCCGCCTCCCGTACCCAGGGGAGTCTCCTCCTCGGCGAAGTCATATTCGAATGGGAACTGCGATCCCTCTTTCCGGATCCATTCCTTCACCACCTCTCTCAGGTAACCCACCGAGAGGATGACATGACCCTCTCCGTATCGTTCCAACTGACGGAGCAGGTACCACAGAAAAGGACGACCGCCCACGGGGGCCATACACTTCGGCACCTCGCTCACCACACTCCTCAACCGTGTGCCCAGACCTCCTGCCAGTATCACTGCTTCCATCCTTCCTTGCCTCCTGTTATTTCTTTCCGCCGAACAGCTCCTCTTCCACGATACCGCAGAGGATATGACCGATTAGCGTCTGACATTCCTGAATGCGGGGCGTCTCTTCCGACGGCACCTTGATCACGATGTCCCATTCGTCCATCTTACACGCCTTCTTACCCGTCAGAGCAACCGTCGTGATTCCTTTCTCCCGGCACGACTGCAATGCCTCCACCAGGTTGCGCGAATTGCCGGACGTCGAGATGCCGATGAACACATCTCCTGCCTCTCCCTGTGCCTCCACCTGACGAGCAAACAGTCGCTCATAACCATAGTCGTTGCCGATCGCGGTCAGAATGCTCGTGTCCGTCGTCAGTGCAATCGACGGCAGACCCGGACGGTCAAACAGGAAACGGCTCACCATCTCACCTGCCAGATGCTGTGCGTCCGCGGCACTCCCACCGTTTCCGGCCCACATCGTCTTTCTTCCGTTTCGATACGCCTCCACACACTTTCCGGCCGCCTCGGCAATCTTGCGCATCATCGACTCGTCCTCCGACAACCTTCTCTTCACGAGCATGCTCTCTTCCACCTGACTGCGTATCGCCTCCATGCGTTCTTCTTCTTGGCTTTTCATTTTTTCTTGCAACCTTGGGGTTCTTCGTTTCGTATTCTTTCTGCAAAGATAAAAAAAGCCAGCCACATAGGTTTTCCTCCTCCTTCTTTTTGTATCCACCGTCCTCTCCGTCTCCGTCTTCTCTGTCCACCATCCTCTCTGTCTCCGTCCTCTCTATCCACCGCCCTCTCTATCTCCCTCTTTTTGTATCCACCGTCCTCTCCGTCTCCATCCTCTCTGTCCATCGTCCTCTCTGTCTCCGCCTTCTCTGTCTCCGCCTTCTCTGTCTCCATCCTCTCTGTCCACCGTCCTCTCTGTCTCCGTCTTCTCTGTCCACCGTCCTCTCCGTCTCCGTCCTCTCTGTCCACCATCCTCTCCGTCTCCGTCCTCTCTGTCCACCATCCTCTCCGTCTCCGTCTTCTTTGTCCTCAATCTTCCCCCCCCCGACTCTGTTGCTATAGGTCAACAGCCCCCCATGCTCCTTCATCTCCTCTCTTCCTTTACCATCCCTCCGCCCTCCACCCCTCCATCCCTCCACCCCCTCCACCCCCTCCACCCTCCATTCACTAATGAAACAGAGATATAACATAGATGAAGAATAGTTAAAATATAGATAAAATATACATAAAGCATAGTTAAAGCATAGATAAAACATAGATATAGTATAGATAACATATAGATAAAACATAGATAAGACATACATGACTCATATATAAGGCATTGATAAAACAATACCTCTCCACTATCTACCCACTCCCGTCCTCCCCTCCTCCCCTCTACGCAAAAAAACAAGGGTGCCTTCCGGAATTGCTCCGGAAGGCACCCTTTATTTATGGATGTAAGCCTTGTAGGCCTTGGTTTTATACCAGACCCTGTGCCAACATGGCGTCTGCTACCTTGATGAAGCCACCGAGGTTTGCTCCCTTTACGTAGTTGATATGACCGTCCTTCTCCGTTCCGTATTTTACACACGTTGCGTGGATGTTGATCATGATCTGGTGAAGCTTGGCATCAACCTCTTCCGATGACCATGGGAGACGCTCAGAGTTCTGAGTCATCTCAAGACCCGAAGTGGCTACACCGCCGGCATTCGATGCCTTGCCCGGTGCGTAGAGGATCTTCGCATTCTGATATACGGCGATAGCCTCGTTCGTCGATGGCATGTTCGCTCCCTCTGCTACCATGAAGCAGCCGTTGCTGATCAAGGTCTTTGCGTCCTCTTCCTGGATCTCGTTCTGCGTAGCGCATGGCAGAGCGATGTCACACTTGACACCCCATGGCTTCTTGCCGTCGAAGTACTCGGCGCTCTTGTATTTCTCTACGTATTCCTTTACGCGGCCACGACGGACGTTCTTGATCTCCATCATGTATGCCAGCTTCTCCTCGTCGATTCCGTCCTTGTCGTAGATGAAACCGTTGGAGTCGGACATCGTCACTACTTTTGCTCCCAGTGCGGTTGCTTTCTTCACTGCATACTGAGCCACGTTGCCCGAGCCGGAGATAACGACCGTCTTGCCCTTGAAGTCCTTGCCTGCTGCCTTGAGCATTTCGTTGGCGAAATAGACCAGACCATAGCCCGTTGCCTCAGGACGGATCAAGCTGCCGCCCCACTCCAGGCCCTTGCCTGTCAATACGCCCGTGAACTCGTTGCGCAGACGCTTGTACTGACCGAAGAGGAATCCGATCTCACGACCGCCTACACCGATGTCGCCTGCAGGAACGTCCGTGTCTGCTCCGATGTGCTTGCTCAACTCCGTCATGAAGCTCTGGCAGAAACGCATAACCTCAGCGTCGCTCTTGCCCTTAGGGTCGAAGTCAGAGCCTCCCTTGCCACCACCCATAGGCAGCGTCGTGAGGCTGTTTTTCAATACCTGCTCGAAGGCAAGGAACTTCAGGATTCCCAAGTTAACGGTTGGGTGGAAACGAAGACCGCCCTTGTAAGGACCGATCGCGCTGTTCATCTGAACACGGAATCCGCGGTTGATCTGTATGTTGCCTTTGTCATCCAACCATGGCACACGGAAGATGATCACACGCTCCGGTTCTGCCATTCTCTCGAGGATCTTGGCGGTTTTGTACTTCGGATTCTCGTCGATGAAGCCCATCAGGGACTCAGCAACTTCCTTCACTGCCTGGTGGAATTCTCCTTCTCCAGGGTTCTTGGCGATGATTTTCGTCATGAAGTCATTGACTTCTACTTCAAGATTTGCCATAATATACGTTATATTTTATTAGGTTTTGTGCCGTTAGGTTTTTCTCTTCCTTCTTCTGCTCGCGAAGAGAAGGCGGTACAAAATTAAACACCTTCTTTCTTTCCCAAACACGCACCGCCAATCTTTAAGTGTATCACGTAAGCATTTCAGTATTTTGCGCACGATGCCCGCTCCCTGACTTCCCCACACTTCCCGCTCTTTGCCAGAATCCGTACGCCTCTTCGCTCTCGTCACGTTTTTTATTGCTAACTTTGTTGCTCTATGAATATCGAACACGTCAGAGATCGCCTGGAGTCCGCTCCGGGACTACCGTCCGCACTCGGCATGCACTTCCTCTCCACTCCCGACCAGGACGAGTGCGTCGCCGTCATGCCCACCGACCATCGCACCATCCAGCCCTTCGGCTTCCTCAGCGGAGGCGCCATCGTAGCACTCGCCGAGACCCTCGCCGGCGCTGCTTCCCTCGCACGGTGCCCGGACCGGATTCCGCTCGGCATCAGCGTCAGCGCCAACCACCTTCGACCCGTACCTCAAGGCGAGTCCGTTCGCGCCGTCGCGCGGTTCATCCACTGCGGACACTCCCATCACTCTTTCCTCGTTTCTGTCTTCAACGGTCGCGACGAACTCGTCTCGTCTGTCCAGGTGGTCAACGGCATCGTCTCACCTCGTGAGAAGTAAACTGACGGACCGATGAACGAGTCTTTCGCATATTTCCGACTGCCCGACCGTCCCGACGCCTTCCTCGTGGCGCAGGACGGACTGCCCGCTGTCGTCTCTCCCGACCCTTCCCCTTCCCATCCTGGTTTCCTCTTCGCTCCATTCCATGCGACGGAGCAGTGCCCCACCGTCCTCATCCGCCCCGACGTCTTCCGCCGCGTCTCCCTTCCGCCACCCTCTCTTCCTCCGTTCTCCTGCTCCGCCGACCGCCCTGCCGCCGACCGCCGTGCCGACTATTCCTCTTCCTTCCGCCTGTTCCACGATGCGCTCGTGCGACGTCTCCTCTCCAAGGTCGTCCTTTCCCGGTGCGAGACTCTTACGCTCTCTGCCGCCCTGCCGCCGACCGCACTCTTCTCCCGCGCTTGCCGCGCCTATCCACATCTCTTCGTCTCGCTGGTACATACGCCACTGACGGGTACCTGGCTCGTCGCCACCCCCGAACTGCTCCTCTCTTCCGTCGCCGACCGCTGCCACACCGTTGCCCTCGCGGGTACGATGCCCTCCCGAACCGCCGGCGGCGATCCCGTCTGGAGTGCGAAGGACCGGCAGGAACAGGCCTACGTGAGCGACCATGTCCGTTCCGTCATTGCCCCCCGTTCCGTCCTGATCGATGAGTCCGAACCGCATACGGTCGAGGCGGCGGACCTCCTCCATCTCCGCACCGACTTCTCCTTCCGACTTCGCCCGGGCGTCTCCCTCGCCGAGATCCTGCATGCCCTGCATCCCACACCCGCCGTCTGCGGACTCCCCGTTGCGCAGGCAAGGGAATGCATCCTCGCTCACGAACCACATCCCAGACGCTACTACAGTGGCTACCTCGGACCCTGGCAGATGGCGGAGACGCCCGCCTCCACCGACCCCACCGCCTCCACCGCCTTGTCCGTTCCCGCCACCTCTCTCTTCGTCTCTCTCCGCTGCATGCACATCGACCATACCTCCCTCCACCTCTACGCCGGTGGCGGACTCCTGCCTCAGAGCTGCGAACAGACAGAGTGGGACGAAACGGAAAACAAACTCAATACCATGAAACGACTGCTTCATTGGCTTGTTAAAGATAGTTAAATTATAGTAGGTTTGGCTTAGGGTTTGCTTGGGGGTACCTTAGGGGTACCTTTGGGGTACCTTAGGGGTACCTTAAGGGTACCTTAAGTCTGGGGTGAATTTGGTGCGTTTTGGGTGCTGTTTGGGTGCGAATTTATGTTAAAAAAGACAAAAAAAAGTAAAAAATAACGATGTTTAGCGACAAACACAACGTCAATATCCTCACTTCTCTGCTCGTACGACACGGGCTGCGCAGTGCCGTCCTCTGCCCCGGATCGCGCAATGCCCCACTGGTCCATAATCTCGTCCAGGCTGGTCTCCGCACTTTCGCCGTCACCGATGAGCGAAGCGCCGGATTCTTCGCTCTCGGACGCGCCCTCGACGAAGGGCCCGTCGCCCTCTGCGTGACCTCCGGAACGGCTCTGCTCAACCTCCTGCCAGCCGTGGCGGAGGCGTTCTATCAGCACGTGCCGCTCGTCGTGATCTCAGCCGACCGACCGCTCGCCTGGATCGACCAGCAGGACGGACAGACGCTCCCTCAGGCGGGTGCGCTCGCTCCGTTCGTGCTCAGGAGCGTCTCCCTGCCCGAATCCTCCGACCCGGAAGGCCGCTGGTTCTGCAACCGGCTCGTCAACGAGGCTCTCCTGGCGATGCACACGCGAGGCTCAGGACCCGTTCATGTCAATGTTCCCATCAGCGAACCGCTCTACTCTTTCCCGGTGGATGCCCTGCCCGACGAGCGCGTGGTTGCTCATGCGGTGGGGACCGACCTCGCCCGCGAGGATTTCGAGGAGTTCTTCCGCCGCTTCTCCGCCGCACGCCGGCCGATGGTCGTGCTGGGGCAGAACCGGTTCTCTCTCGACCTCTCCATCCTCCGCCGCCATGCCGTCGTCCTCTCCGAGGCACTCAGCCTCGCCCCGGGGCTGCGCCATGCCGAGCCTGTTCTCTGCCGACGCGAGGCGGATGCCGGACGCTTCGACTCTCAGATGCAGCCGGATTTTCTCCTCTTTGCCGGAGGAACCCTGGTGAGCAAGCGCCTCAAGGCTTTCCTGCGCCTCTCCGGCTGTGACCAGTATCTGCTCTCCCCATCCGGCGAGGTCTGCGACACGTTCCAGCATCTCTCCGTCGTCATCCAGACCGACCCTCCGACGTTCCTCCGCCGCCTCTCCGAGCGCCTCTCCGCCTCCTCTCCGCCTTCTCCCGACCGTCAGACGTTCATTGACGCTTGGCAACGGGCGGACTCCACGGCCTCACAGTGCATCGGTCAGATCGCCCTGCCGTTCTCTTCGGCTTCGGTGGTCCGCGAGTTCTCCCGCCGCCTCTCTGCCTTCGCCACCCCACCACGACTTGTCTATGGCAACAGTTCCGCTGTCCGCCTCGCCTCCCTCTTCGCCCCTTCCGGTGTGTTCTGCAACCGTGGCGTCAACGGGATCGAGGGATCGCTTTCCACCGCCGTCGGCTTGGCGGCCGACCGTCGCCCCACGTGTTGCATCCTCGGCGACCTCAGTTTTTTCTACGACCAGAACGCTCTTTGGAATGAGCATGTGGCGGACAACCTCCGCATCCTCCTGCTCAACAACGGCGGTGGTGCGATCTTCAGCAAGTTCGAGGGGCTGAAAGGAAGCCCCGCACGCGAACGCTTCGTCATGGGACGTCACCACACCTCCGCACGGGGCATCTGTCTTCAGTCTGGCGTCGAATACCTCCAGGCGTCAGACGACCCCTCACTCTCCGTCGCGCTCGACGCCTTTCTCCGCCCTTCCTCCCGCCCCATGCTGCTCGAGGTCCATACCGACGCCGAGTGCGACTGGGAGGCGCTCGACCGCTGCTGCAGGGTCCTGTCGGGTGCCTGAGTCTTAGTAATGCTTATGTTTAATTTTTTTCTCTGAAATACGAATAGTATGAAACGTGATTGGAAAAAGATAGAGGGTTTCTCCTTCGAGGAGATTCTCTTTGAGTCGTACGGGCACATCGCCAAGATTACGATCAACCGGCCTCGCTACCGCAATGCCTTCACTCCGCTGACCACTTGGGAGCTTTCCCAGGCGTTCTCCTATTGCCGCGAGGCGCAGGATATCCGCGTCGTTTTGCTCACTGGCGCCGGCGACAAGGCGTTCTGCTCCGGCGGTGACATGCACGTCAAGGGACGGGGAGGATACATCGACCGCTCCGGCGTGCCGCGACTCAGCGTCCTCGACGTCCAGATGCAGATACGGCGACTCCCCAAACCGGTCATCGCCATGGTCAACGGATTCGCCATCGGTGGGGGACACGTGCTCCATCTCGTGTGCGACCTCACCATAGCCTCCGACAATGCCGTCTTCGGACAGACGGGACCCAAGGTCGGGTCTTTCGACGCCGGATTCGGCGCCTCGTATCTTGCCCGTATCGTCGGTCAGAAGAAGGCAAGGGAGATCTGGTTCCTCTGCCGGCAGTATTCCGCCGACGAGGCGGAACGCATGGGACTGGTCAACAAGGTCGTGCCGATCGAACGTCTCGAGGATACCTGTGTGGAGTGGGCGGAGCAGATGATCGAACGCTCGCCCATCGCCCTGCGCATGATCAAGGCGGGACTCAACGCCGAACTGGACGGACAGGCAGGCATTCAGCAACTCGCCGGCGACGCTACCATGCTCTACTATTTTCTCGATGAGGCACAGGAGGGCGGCAAGGCGTTCCTCGAGAAGCGGAAACCCGATTTCGATAAGTTCCCTAAGGTACCCTGACCTTCGGGAGGGGAGAGGGGGGCGAGAGACGCTCACGACAACACATGAATATAGTAAACCGACACGCAACGATGAAACAGATCGATATCTTTCCGCGGACACTCCATTTCCGACAGCCCGCCGGCACCTCACGCGGAGTCTACCTCACCCGCCGGATCCACCTCCTGCGGCTCTCCGATTCCGACGTCCCCTCCGTCTGCGGGTGGGGCGAGTGCGCACCGCTGCCGGACCTCTCCTGCGACGCGAGGCCCGATTATGACAAGGTGCTGCGGGAGGCGTGCAGGAGAGCAGAACGCGAAGGACTCACACCCGCTCTGTGCGACGACCTCCGGACCCTTCCTTCCGTCCTTTTCGGTCTCGAGACGGCTTTTACCCAGTGGGAGAGGGGAGGAGACAAGGCGCTCTTCGACACCCCTTTCGCTCGTGGCGAGGTCGGTATCCCCATCAACGGACTGGTCTGGATGGGCTCTTTCGATGAGATGATGCAACGGCTCACGACCAAACTCGACGCTGGGTTCCGCTGTGTCAAACTCAAGATCGGAGCCATCGATTTCTCCGACGAACTCTCTCTCATACGGGCTGTACGCCGACGCTTCTCTGCCGAACAGGTCGAACTGCGGCTCGATGCCAATGGGGCGTTCCCGCCCGACCGTGCCGCCCAATACCTCGAACGCCTCGCTCCCTACCATATCCACTCTATCGAACAGCCAATCCGACAACACCAGTGGCAACACATGGCACAGCTGTGCCGGCAGTCTCCCATCCCCATCGCTCTCGACGAGGAACTCATCGGGGTCTCATCCCGTCAGCAGAAGGCAGACCTGCTCGACGAGATACGTCCGCATTACATCGTTCTCAAACCCTCTCTCCATGGTGCCATGTCTGGCTGCGACGAGTGGATCTCGCTCGCTCGCGAACGCAACATAGGATGCTGGATCACTTCCGCTCTCGAGAGCAATGTCGGACTCAATGCCATCGCCCACTATACGGCCAGGACGTTCGGACCGCACATCACGTTCCCGCAGGGACTCGGGACCGGATCGCTCTTCACTGATAATGTCCCGATGCCGATTTATGTCAAGGAGGATCGCCTATGGTACTCGAAGATTTCCTGAGAGAGTGGAACAGCGATGACCCGTACGTCAGGGTTACCACAAGCGGCTCGACAGGCACTCCCAAGGAGATGCTCGTTCGGAAGGACAGGATGATCGAGAGCGCCCGCATGACGTGCGATTTCCTGCGACTCAGGCCCTCCGACACGGCTCTGCTCTGCCTGTCCGTGGACTATATCGCCGGCAAGATGATGGTCGTCCGCTCCCTCCACCGCCATCTGCGGCTCACCGCTCTTCCTCCGTCCGGTCATCCACTCGCTTCCCTTCCCGATGACTGCCGTTTCGACCTCGCTGCCATGGTGCCTCTCCAGGTTGCCAATTCCCTTGACATCCCCGACGAGCGACTCAGGCTCTTCCGCATCCGCCATCTGATCATCGGCGGAGGACCCGTCGATGACGCTCTCGCCGACGCTCTCCGCGATGCTCCAAACGCCGTCTGGAGTTCCTACGGCATGACCGAGACGCTCTCACACATTGCCCTCCGACGTGTCAACGGACCACAACGCTCCGACTGGTACATGCCCTTCGACGGTATCTCCGTCCACACCGACCGTAACCAGTGCCTCGTGATCGATGCACCGCAACTCTGCGACACGCGACTCGTCACCAACGACAGGGCAGAACTGCGCACCATCCAGAGCGACGGACACCCGCTTTGCCAGTTTCGTATCCTCGGACGGCGCGATAATGTGATCTGCAGCGGAGGCATGAAGTTCCAGATCGAGGAACTCGAGGCGCGACTACGCCCACTCCTCCATGCTCCTTTCCTTATTACCTCATCTCATGACTCCAGACTCGGCGAGGCTATCGTACTGCTCACCGAAAGCCCCGACCTCGACTCCGTTCGACTCGTCTGCTCACGGTCACTCCAGCGGTTCGCCGTTCCGCGACGTTTCATCCATGTTGCGCACATCCCGCTCACTCCGACCGGAAAACCCGCACGCGCGGAGGCTCGGCGAATCGCTCATTCCGACCTGCAAAAAAAACCTTGACACGTTTCCGTGTCAAGGTTCTCCTTGGTTGTCTTGCCCGGACTCGAACCAGGACAAACAGTACCAAAAACTGTTGTGCTACCATTACACCACAAGACAATCCGATGGGCAACGCTGAACCGACAGGTTACCCTTGCTCTGCGCTTGGAGACAGACCCCCCTGCGCAGATGCGTCGCAAAGATAGCGATTTTTATTACTTGGCAAGTAGCAGGAAGTAATTTTTCTTTCCTTTCTGTGCCAGAATGTATTTCCCGTTTAGCAGGCTCCCACTGCCTACCGTGCCGTTTACGTCCGTGAACTTGTCTTTGTTGAGCGAGAATCCGTTACCCTGTATCATCTTGCGCGCCTCGCCCTTGCTCGGGAAGATAGACGTCTTCTCTGCCACCAGGTCCAGGATGCCGATGCCCTTCTCCAGGTCGCTCAGCGCTATCTCATACGTAGGCACTCCGGCGAATACGTCCAGCAACGTCGCCTCGTCCAGCTTTTTCAGCGACTCCGAGGTCGATTTCCCGAACAGGATATTCGAGGCCTCTACCGCCGCTTCATAGTCCTCGCGCGAGTGAACCATCACCGTCACCTCCTCAGCCAGACGCTTCTGAAGGATGCGCTGACCAGGATCTTCCCTGTGCGACGCAATCAGGGCGTCAATCGTCTCTTTGTCCAGCGAGGTGAAGATCTTGATGTAGCGCTCTGCGTCGTCGTCACTCACGTTCAGCCAGAACTGGTAGAATTTGTACGGTGACGTACGCTTCGCATCCAACCAGATATTGCCGCTCTCCGTCTTGCCGAATTTCTTGCCGTCCGCCTTGGTGATCAGGGGACACGTCAGCGCATAGGCCTCGCCGCCGACGGTACGGCGGATCAGTTCCGTTCCTGTGGTCATGTTGCCCCACTGGTCGTTGCCGCCCATCTGCAACTTACAGCCCTTGTGCTGGTAGAGGTACAGGAAGTCATACCCCTGCAGCAACTGATAGGTGAATTCCGTGAAACTCAACCCGTCTCTCGCTTCGCCGTTCAGACGCTTCTGGACACTGTCCTTCGCCATCATGTAGTTCACCGTGATGTGCTTGCCCACCTCACGCGCAAAGTCCAGGAACGTAAAGTCCTTCATCCAGTCGTAGTTGTTGACCAGCTCCGCACGGTTCGGCTCCTCGCTCTCGAAGTCCAGGAATTTCGCCAGCTGCTTCTGGATGCACGCCTGGTTGTGGCGAAGTGTCGCCTCGTCCAGCAGGTTGCGCTCCTGGCTCTTGCCCGACGGGTCGCCGATCATGCCCGTTGCGCCTCCCACCAGGGCCACTGGCTTGTGACCGCACCGCTGAAGGTGACGCAACATCATCACTCCGCACAGGTGACCGATATGTAGCGAGTCTGCCGTCGGGTCCGTGCCGAGATAGGCAGTGACCTGTTCTTTTTGCAACAGCTCTTCCGTTCCGGGCATGATCTGTGCCAGCATGCCTCGCCATCTGAGTTCTTCGATAAAGTTCTTCATTTTATATAGCGTCAATAAAAAAAATAGATAGAATAGCGTTTCTGAACCTTTTCGTTAAGCCAAATGAGCAAAGTCAAACTTGTTTGAACTTTGCCATGGCGAGAAAAGGACTAATGATAATGAACAAAAAACGGCAGCAAAGTTAACGAAAAGCGCTGGCTTTGACAACTCCCCGTCTCCTATCCGGCGATGTCCAGACCGTCCAGCATCTCTGTGTAGAGACCTATGGCGGACTCGATCTCCTTTCGGCAGATGTATTCGTCCGCCGTGTGCGAACGCGACGATTCGCCCGGACCCAGTTTCAGGGACGGGAACGGCATGAGGGCCTGGTCGCTCAGCGTCGGCGAACCGTAGGACTCCAGACCCATCGAGTGACCGCGACGGACAATCGGATGGTCCTTCCCGATTGACGAGGAGTTCAGACGCGTCGAGCGCTCTCTCACCTCGCACGCCACATGCTGACGGATCAGCGTCAGCAATCCCACGTTGTCGTAACAGTCGTTCGTGCGGACGTCAACGGTGAACTCACAACGGTCTGGGATGACGTTGTGCTGCGTTCCCGCTTGGATCATCGTGACCGTCATCAGCACCGCACCCAGCGTCTCGGAGACTTTCGGGAATTGGTACGTCCGGAACCATTCGATGTCGCGCAACGCTTTATAGATCGCATTGTCGCCTTCCCTGCGTGCCGCATGGCCTGCCGCGCCCTTCGCCGTGCAGTCAAGGACCATCAGCCCCTTCTCTGCGACCGCCATACGCATGCCTGTCGGCTCGCCCACGATGGCTACGTCTATCTTCGGCAACTCACCCAGCAGACGCTCCATCCCGTTTCTCCCCGACACCTCCTCCTCACACGAGGCGGCCCAGATCAGACGGTATTTCTGCTCCTTCTGACACAGGTGCGTGAAGACCGAGAGAAGACTTACCAGACCACCTCCGCAGTCATTGCTGCCCAGACCGTAGATACACCCGTCGATTTCCTCCGCGCCGAACGGGTCTTTCGTCCAGCCCGAGACAGGCTTCACCGTGTCAAGGTGCGCATTCAGCATGACGGTCGGACGACCGTCCGACTCTTCGTCCCCCTCCCACGATTGGAGATAGACGTTGTTGCCGCAACGGCTGGGATGTAGTCCGCGGTCTTTCAGCCACGATTCAAGGTAGTCGGCAACTTCCGTCTCGTTGCGCGAGTAGGAGGGGATGCGGATCAGGTGCTGCAACAGTTCGGTGGCTTCCTTGGCAGTGATGGGTTTCATGACGGTGTTTTTTCTGTTTTTTTGATGTATCCGGATGCGAAACCCTCTCCCTATCGGATGACCGTTCCGCTGCCACGCCCCAGTTCCGAGGCCTGTGTGATGACGACTTGTTTTACGCCCGCGTCAATGGCGGAGAACGAGTTCTCTAATTTCGGAATCATGCCGCCCTGGATGATGCCTTCTCTCGTGAGGCGGTCGAAGGAACTTCGGGTCAGTTCCGGGATGACGCTGTCCTCGTCGTTCTCGTCCATCAGGACGCCTTTCTTCTCGAAACAGTAGGTCAGCGTCACGTCGAAGTGGCGGCTCAGCGCCTTGGCAGCCTCTCCCGCAATCGTGTCCGCATTGGTGTTCAGCAGGTGACCCTCTCCGTCGTGCGTCAGAGGAGCCAGGACCGGGACGATGCCCTTGCCGATCAGGTCCGCAAGGATTTCGGACTGTACGCTGCGTACGTCGCCCACGTACCCGTAGTCCACGTCTTTTACCGGACGCTTCGTGCTGAGCATGTAGCCCAGGTCCGCACCCGTCAGACCCAGCGCATTGATGCCCAGGGACTGCAGCGAGGCAACGATGTTCTTGTTCACCAGTCCGCCATAGACCATCGTGACGACTTTCAGCATCGCCGCGTCGGTGATGCGGCGACCGTTGACCATTTTGCTCTCAATGCCCAGTTGCGACGCTATGCTCGTCGCGCTGCGACCGCCACCGTGTACGAGGACTTTCCGACCCTCTAACGATGAGAATGTGCGGAGCAACTCGGCAAGACTGGCGGATTCTTCGACAATCTTACCGCCTACCTTGATGATGTTCAGCGATTCCATGTGTGCGATGCGTATTAGGTATGGTTTTTCTGTTTGGATCTCTTCCTTTTTTACAGCGACTCCAGGATGCGCTTGAGCACTACCTGCGCCGAGATCTCTCGGTTCGCCGCTTCCTGTACCACCAGCGAACGGGGACTCTCGATGACGTCGTCCGTTACGATCATGTTCCGACGCACCGGAAGACAGTGCATGAAGAACGCATTGTTGGTCAGTTTCATCTTTTCTGTCGTCACCGTCCACGACAGGTCCTTGGAGAGGATCTTGCCGTAGTTTGGATCGGCATACGCCGCCCAGTTCTTGGCATAGATGAAGTCCGCTCCCTCAAAGGCTTTGTCCTGGTCATATTCCACACGGGCGTTACGCGCGAACTGAGGGGCTAACTCATAGCCGTGAGGGTGCGTGATCACGAAGTCCACGTCGGCCTCGTTCATGAAGTCGGCGAAACTGTTAGGCACTGCTTGTGGCAGAGCACGCGGATGCGGTGCCCATGACAACACCACCTTCGGACGGCTTTTCTCTTTGTGCTCCTCAATGGTGATCAGGTCCGCAAAGGCCTGCAGCGGATGCACCGTGCCGCTCTCCATCGAGAAGACAGGACGGCCGCTCAGACGGATGAATTGGTTCAGGATCGTCTCCTGATAGTCGAAGTCTTTGTCCTCGAATCGGGCGAAACTGCGCACGCCGATTACGTCACAGAAGTTGCCCATCACCGGAACGGCTTCCAGCAGGTGCTCGGACTTGTCGCCGTCCATGACCACCCCGCGTTCCGTCTCCAGTTTCCACGCTCCCTGGTTGATGTCAAGCACCATCGTGTTCATTCCAAGGTTCATCGCCGCTTTCTGTGTGGACAGACGCGTGCGCAACGAGGAGTTGAAGAAGACCAGCAACGCTGTCTTGTTCTCTCCCAGGTGTTTGTAGCCGAAGCGGTTCTTCTTCACTTCTAAGGCCTCTTCTACGGCGGCATGAAGGTCGCCCAGGTCTTTGACGTTCGTGTAGGTTCTCATCGTTTTCGTTGATTTATGTTTTTGTTCATTTTCAATAGGACTTTTCTCGCCAGTTTGACTTTGCTTATCTGGCTTGACGAAAAGGTGCTTATTCTCTCATAAATAGGCTCATCATGTCGCTGAAGTCCTTCAGGTAGAAGTCCAGCACGTCCAGCGCATCGACATGACCGTCTCTTCGTTTGATGTACATCACCCGACGCTCCATGCGCACCATCTCAGCGTCCCAACGATCGCGCGTGCTGTAACGGAAGTGCTGCTCGTTCTTTTCCATCTTCTTCGCCGCTTCCTCTTCCGTGTCCACTCGGCCGAATCGCTCCGTGCTCTTGCCGAAGTATTTGGTCAGGTAACGCACCGAGACCGTGTCCTGGAGAAACACCGTAGTACGCACCAGGCGGTTCCCGAGAAAGAAGGAATGGATGCTGTCGGTCTTCGTCTCGTCTATCGTGACGCTGTACGGACACGTGTACACTTCTACAATCTCTGGCCAGCGGTAGAACGAGGTCTTCTGCAGGTGAAACGCCATGCTGTACTGACCGATCGGTGCCTTGAACTTGAACTCTCGGAATCCGGGTCTTAGGTCCAGGGCCTCCACACTGCCCGAACGTTGATGACTCTGACCCATGACCGCGGGCAGACCCATCACCAGCAAAAGGAGATATGTCATCACGCGCTTCATCGTTCTCTCTTATTTTGGACGGGTCTGACCGTTTCCGCGGATCAGCCATTTGTAACTCGTCATCTCGGGGAGCGCCATCGGACCGCGCGCATGTAGTTTCTGCGTCGAGATGCCGATCTCAGCACCCATTCCGAACTGACCGCCGTCCGTGAACGACGTGGGCGCATTGACATAGACACACGCGGCATCCACCTTGCGCTCAAAGGCAAGGGCATTCGCTTCGTTTTCCGTGACGATGGACTCGCTGTGACCCGAATCGTAACGCGTGATATGGGCAATGGCTTCGTCAACCGATCCAACCGTCTTGATGTTCATGCGGTAACTGCCGTATTCCGTGCCGTAACTCGTCGGTGTCAGACCGACGAGCAACCCATCCGGATAATGGCAGCGAAGTGCCTGCTCCGACTCCGGATCGGCTTCTATCACTACGTTCGACTCCGCCAGCGGAGCACACAGCGAAGCGAGGTCCGATAGGCGCGAACGGTGTACGATGAGCGTGTCCAGGGCGTTGCATACGCTCACGCGCCTCGTCTTCGCGTTATGCACGATCGCCTTTCCTTTTTCCAGGTCACCGTATTCGTCGAAGTACGTGGACACGACACCAGCCCCAGTCTCGATGACCGGCACGCGGCTGTTTTCTTTGACGTAACGGATCAGGCCGGCTCCCCCACGTGGGATGATCAGATCTACACATTCCGTGGCTCCCATCAGTTCCGCTGTCGCCTCACGACCCGCAGGCATCAGGTGCACCGTGTGCTCGTCCACGCCGTTTTCTCTCAGCACCCCTTTGATGAGCCCGACAATCGCACGGTTGCTCTCGTAGGCGTCCGATCCGCCCTTCAGCACCGACGCATTGCCGCTCTTGAAACACAGCGAGAAGACGTCGAAGCTTACGTTCGGACGCGCCTCGTAGATGACGCCGATCACACCGAACGGGACACTCACTTTCTTCAGTTCCAGACCGTTCGGTAGGGTCCGCTGCTCAAGAACGCGGTCCAGCGGACTTGGCAGCGAGGCAACCTTACGCATGTCGTTCGCGATGTCCTCCAGGCGCTTCTCGTTCAGCAGCAGACGGTCGTACATCGGGTTCTCCGGGTCCATGCGCGACAGGTCCTTGACGTTTGCTTCCAGGATCTCGGACTTGTGGCTTGCGATACGCTCCGCAAGTGCCTCCAGCACTTCGTTCTTTTTCCCCTCTCCAATCAGGTTCAGGGCTCTTGACGCCGCTTTGACGGCGACTCTCCAGTCCGTTGTCTTTGTCTCTTGGTTCATGTGATGTTTATATGGGTTTCGTTCCGGATATTCAAATTCTGTGCCGCGGGAGTCTCTCTTTATTGCTCTATGTAGAGGAAGTCGTAGTGCACCAGCGGCTTCTCGTTTTTCTGACCGATCAGCGGACGCGCCTCCTCGGAACTGTATTGCGTACGGCCAATGCCTATCTGTATCCCTTCCGGGTCAAGGATGCGCACGATGTCGTCTTTCTCGAAGTCTCCGCGAATCTCGGTGACGCCTACGAGTAGCAGGCTCCGGGCCTCATCGCCGCGAAGGGCGGCGGCGGCTCCCTCGTTCACGAGAATTTCCCCTTTGGCAAATCCGTCGCTGTGTGCGATCCATTTCTTTACGCTCGAAATCGACTCCGCAGGCTCAAAACGCGTGCAGACAACGTCCTTTCCTGTCTCCAACACGTCGTGAAGGATCTGGTCTTTCTTGCCGTTGGCAATGACCACCTCGATCCCTTCGTCTGCCACCTTGCGGGCTATGTTGCATTTGGTCAGCATCCCGCCACGACCGAAGTCCGATTTGCCCGTCTGGATGTAGTCGGTCAGGTCGGCTCCGTGACGCACACGGCGGATGACCTCCGAGGTCGGGTCATTCGGATGGCCCGAGTAGATGCCGTCAATGTTGCTCAGGATCACCAGACTCTCCATGTCCATCATCGTGGCAATGAGGCCGGAAAGTTCGTCATTGTCCGTAAACATCAATTCCGTCACCGAGATCGTGTCGTTCTCGTTGACGATGGGCAATACGCCGTGACTCAGCATCGTGGACATGCAGTTCTTCTGGTTGAGGTAGTGCTGGCGCGTGCCGAACGTCTCTTTCATCGTGAGCACCTGACCGCATACGATGCCGTGCTTGCGGAACAACTCGTAGTAGCGGTTGATGAGTTTCGCCTGACCCACGGCGGAGAAGAGCTGACGCTGTGAGACCGAGTCCAGCTTGTCCTGGACCTTCAACTCGTTGCGACCGAAGGCAACGGCTCCGCTCGAGATCAGGATGATCTCCAGACCGTCTTTCTTCAGACCGGCTATCTCATCGACCAGGGCGGACATCCGGTCCGTATCGATCGTCCCGTCACGCCGGACGAGGACGTTGCTGCCTATCTTGATGGCAATTCGCTTGTGTCGGTATCCCGAGGCCATTTCGGTTTCTGTTTTATGGAAAATACAAAGTTAATGGATTTTTTCATTTTATGGCGCCACGATCACAGCAGGCCGTTCTCCGAGAAACTGTAATATTGATTGTGCGCAATGATGATGTGGTCCAGCAGGCGGATGTCCATCAGGCGCGCCGCCTCTTTGATCTTGCGCGTGAGCGCTTCGTCGTCCCTGGACGGCGATGGGTTTCCCGACGGGTGGTTGTGAGCCACCGCGATGTTCTGAGCCTTGCAGACCAACGCCTCGCGCAGGATCTTGCGGACGTCGGCGATGGTTGACGTGTAACCCCCTTCGCTGATGCGCTCGTTTTTGATCAGGTGATGCGACTGGTCGAGGTACGCCACCCAGAATTCCTCATGGTCCTTGTTGTTCAGCACGCTGCGGAATACCTCGACCATCTGGTCTGTCTGTGTGATCTGTGTCCGTTTCTGCACACCGCAGAGCGCGCGGCGGTTGCCCAGTTCGAAGGCGGCTGCCAACGTGATGGCTTTCGTACGACCCAACCCCTTGATCGACGTCAGCTCGTCTATGCTTTTCCGCCCGAGGGCATCCAGACTGTTGCCGCTGCTGCTCAATAGCTGCCGCGACATCTCCAGAACCGACATCCCCGCCGTTCCGGAGCGTAGCAGGATGGCAAGTAACTCCGAGTCCGAACAAGCCTGCGCCCCCTTCTCCATGAGCTTCTCTCTTGGCATGTCATCATGAGCCAAGTCCTTGATCTTCATGTGGTGCTTTTCTGACATAAGCGTTCATTTTTCAATAGACCTTTTCTCGCCTCAGCATAACCCAAATAATTTTGGCTTCTGCTTTCGGCTTAACGAAAAGGTTCATTTTTCAATAGACCTTTTCTCGCCATGGCAAAGTTCAAACAAGTTTGACTTTGCTCATCTGGCTTAACGAAAAGTTTGGCTTTTTTCTTATCTGTGGAAAGGACAACCCCATCCTTCTTCGTAGAAGGACGGGGTTGCCTATAATTAACCTTTAAAAAACCCTTTTTGGTATTTCTCCATGGAGACCTACCAAATCGTCATGAAAACAATCTTACTTTGCTGCCAGTTTGTTCAGGTGAAGAGAAAGGCTGGACTTCAGGTTGCTCGCCTTGTTCTTGTGAATCAGGTTCTTCTTGGCAAGCTTGTCAAGCATCGAAGTCACCTTTGGCAACATCTTCTCTGCCTCTTCCTTGTTATTCGTTGCACGGAGATCACGTACGGCGTGACGTGCAGTTAATGCATAATATCTGTTAGCCTGATTGCGCTTTTCGGTCTGGCGGATTCTTTTCTCAGATGATTTATGGTTTGCCATCTTTTGATTTGTGTTTTTATTGGGTCTGTATTTTGTCTTTTGTAGTCCATAGCAGAGTCGAACTGCTCTTTAGAGAATGAAAATCTCTCGTCCTAACCGATAGACGAATGGACCTGCCAGTGCCTTTTCTCTGACAAACGAAGTGTCGAAAAAGCGGTGCAAAGATAGACATATTTTTTGAACACACAAAAAAAGTTTTCTTTCAAGTGCTAATTTTTAACATCCGATGCGAAGAACCTCCCCTTTTTCTCCCTCCTTCTGCCGTTCGTCCCCTCCTTCTGCCGTTCGTCCCGTCGCTCATGGACGCTCCATTAGGATCACTCCCGATTCCTTGCGAAGCAAAATGCAGCGAAGCGGAGTCCCTGTATAGAACGGCAGTTCCAATTTTGGAGCAAACCGAGAGGAGAACAAATTTATTTGTTATCCCGAGGCGCCGCCCAAAATGTCTTGTGAAACAAGACAAAATAGTCCCGTAGGGACGACAGAATACAGGCAGGGATGAAGCCCGTAGGGCGGAGTCCCTGTATAAAACGTATTATTCCTTATAGAACTCCGTAGGAGCGTCACCCTTCAATCCGACCAATTTTGGAGCAAACCGAGTGCAGAGTCAAGTTCACTTGAACTCTGCCGAGGTGCCGCCCAAAATGTCTTGTGAAACAAGACAAACGAAGAGTCCCGTAGGGACGTTATAATACAGGCAGGGATGCAGCGAAGCGGAGTCCCTGCAAACTAACGTTCGACATTATAGAACTCCGTAGGAGCGTCACCGCCTCATCCGTCCAAACGCCACACGTCCACCCAACCACACCCCAACGTCCAATTTTGGTGCAAGCCGAGAGGAGAACAAATTTATTTGTTATCCCGAGGCGCCGCCCAAAATGTCCAACTTGTTGGACAATGGGACGACACAATACAGGCAGGGATATCGGAGCAAGCGGAGCGCAGAGTTATGCATGCATAATCTCTGCCGAGGCGCCGCCCGATTCCTTGCGAAGCAAAATGCAGCGAAGCGGAGTCCCTGTATTAAACCGCATCTTCCAATCAGAACTCCGTAGGAGCGTCACCCTCCATCCCCCCTCTATCCCCTCCACCCTATAGTGTGCCTTCCCGAAAAAAAATCGCTACATTTGTAGAAAATCCACAGAAACAAAGAACGGATGAGGATGGAGAGATTTTGTCGCTTGATATCGGATCATATCGGTTTACTGGTATTGTCGGCAGCGGTGGTGGCTTATGCCTTCCCCGCCCTGACAGACGGCGTGAGTCCGTCGGTGATCAACCCGCTGCTGGGCATTATCATGTTCGGCATGGGAATGACGTTGCGCGCGGCGGATTTTCGCGTTGTCTTTTCTCGGCCGAAGGATGTGCTCATCGGGTGTGTGGCTCAGTTCACGGTGATGCCGCTCCTGGCTTGGTCGCTGTCGCGGCTTTTCGGCTTGGATGAGGCGCTGACGATAGGGGTGGTGCTGGTGGGCTGTTGCCCGGGCGGTACGGCTTCGAACGTGATCACCTATCTCTCAGGCGGTGATCTGGCGCTTTCGGTGGGCATGACGGGTGTATCGACCCTCTTGGCTCCGCTACTGACCCCGTTGCTCGTGCTGTTGCTGGCAGGCAAGACGGTTGCGGTGGATGTGACGGCTATGATGGTGAGTATCCTGTGGGTGGTGATTGTGCCTATTGTGTGTGGCCTGATGGCGAGACGCCTGATGCCGGACCTGACCGCCCGTTCGGCTAAGTTCCTTCCGGCTCTGTCGTCGCTGACGATTGCGGCGATTGTGATGATCATTATCGGTGCCAACGCACCGAAACTGGCTGCGGCAGGTGCTGTCGTTGCTGTCGTGGTGATCCTGCATAATGTGTGTGGCTTGGCGCTGGGCTATCTGATTGCACGTCTCATGCACATGTCTTCGCCGAAGCGCAAGGCATTGAGCATCGAGGTGGGAATGCAGAACTCGGGCTTGGCGAGCAGCCTCGCCACGCTGCATTTCGCCTCCTTTCCCATGGCAACGATACCCGGAGCGCTTTTCAGCGTATGGCATAATCTCAGCGGGGCGTTGATGGTGCGGATCTTCGCCGAGAGAGGAGAAAAGGCATGCGTAAGAAAAACGGACTTGAATTAACGAATAACCACTTTAATTAAGGTAAGAGAATATGAGTATGAGACGTATGGCATTGTTGGTGACGGTCTTGTTGACGTGGTCTCTGAGCACGTCGGCGGCAGAACCGTCGGTGACTCCTTATTTCACGACGGACGAACTGCCGGATCTGACGGTTTGTCTGCCTCCCCCTCCGGATACGACAGGGGAGCATTTTGCGCATGACGTGATGCGCTATTTCTGGGGTAAGGAGCAACGGAAGGACCCTCAGCGTGCCTTTATGGCACGTCGGGACGCAGTCTGGGATTATGATTCTCTGTTCGCGGGATTCAGCGATGCGTTCGGACTGCGGATTTCGAGAAGCGAGACACCGGAAATCTACAGGTTGCTTGTGACAAGTCTGACGACGACGGATCAGATGCGCGTAGCTCCTAAGAAACGGTATATGCGCAAGCGTCCTTTCGTGCGCTTCGGCGAGCACCTCCTTACCTATGGCGCCGAGGAGAACGAGGAGGGACTGGCTGGCGAGGGGAGTTATCCTTCAGGACATACGGCACGTGGATGGACGGCGGCGCTGATACTGGCTCAGGTGAACCCGTCCCGGGCGAACGAGATCTTCGCACGCGGATGGGACTACGGCGAGAGTCGCGTCATCGTGGGGGCACACTGGCAGAGCGACGTGGATGCGAGCCGTGTGGGTGCGGCTATCGGTTTCAGCCGCCTGCAGACGAGCGAGGCATTCCGCCGCCAGATGACGAAGGCGCAGGACGAGTTCCGGAAGAAAGGGGGAAAGACGTCTGCGTCATCGGTGCTGAGCAACTGCAGCAACGATTTTGTGTCTCTGACGGAGGCGGTGCCGGACGCGATTCTGGAAATCCGGTATTACAGCACCTATAATTTCGTAGGAAGACGGATCGACGGCTACCTGCAACCGACGGCGCTGCTCACGCGGCGTGCCGCAGACAGCCTGCGCGCCGTGAGCGAGGAACTCAAGGAGATGGGCTACCGGCTCAAGATCTATGATGCCTACCGGCCTCAGATGGCTGTCAACCACTTCGTGAGATGGGCAGAGAATATCCCCGATACGATGATGAAGGCATATTTCTATCCGGATCTGGACAAGAGTGTGCTGTTCGAACGGGATTACATCGCTGCCAAGAGCGGACATACGCGGGGTTCGACGGTGGATCTCACGCTCTTCGACATGAGGACGGAGAAGGAGGTGGATATGGGCGGAACGTTTGATTGGTTCGGTCCGGAGAGCCATCCGGATTTCTGTGGCAATCCGGAGACAGGTGTCTATACAGGCGATAATGCAAAAAGCCCTGCCCGACGGTCGATTACTGCGACGCAGTTCGCGAACCGCATGCTACTGCGGCGTGTCCTGCTGCGCCATGGGTTTAAACCCTACGATTCGGAGTGGTGGCATTTCACGCTGAGGGACGAACCCTACCCCGATACCTATTTCACTTTCCCTGTACGACAACTCCGTTAACGTGGATTGTTGAACGAACCTTTTCGTTAAGCCGAAAGCAGAAGCCAAAATTATTTGGGTTATGCTGAGGCGAGAAAAGGACTATTGAAAATGAACCTTTCAATCTTGCGGGAACCCATGCGAAAGAAACTGTCAGCAATGCTTGTCCTGCTCGCCCTTTTCTCGGCGACGCAGTGGGTGTGGTGTTCGGAGACGGTTCCGCCGCCCCCGGTATACGATGGTCCGGGCATGTGGTTCGCCCAGGACGCTGATGCGGACGGTACGGGAGCCGATGTTTTCTATGTCGTTTCCACGTGGGAGGAGGACTGGACGAGTGCCGATGGCTCTCTCTGCCACTATGCCGACGTGTGGAATCCCCGACACCGGGCACACATGGGCATTGAGATAAGGAAAGCGGCGGCGTATATGGCACCCGGCAATCGGTTCTATGCGCCCTATTACCGCCATGCTACCATCGACGGATGGATAACGCGGAATGAGGATACGATCTTTCGGCGCACACGCATTCCCATGCAGGACGTCCGTGCGGCTTTCGAGTCGTTCATCAGGAGCCGAGACTCCTCACGCCCTCTGATCCTCGCTGGGTTCTCACAGGGAGGTATGGCGGTCGTCGAACTGCTCCGACACATGGATGCCACGACCTATGCACAACTGGCGGCAGCGTACGTGATGGGGTATAAGGTGACGGAGGAGGATACGGCGTCCTGCCCGTTTATCCGACCGGCGACGGGGGAGACGGATACCGGCGTGGTCATCTGCTACAATACAGTGAAGGACGAGAAGTATATCAATCCGGTCGTGGCGGCGACGTGCATGGGCATCAATCCCGTGAACTGGCGTACCGACGACGAACCGGCTACGCTTCACGACAGCATCACGGTTCGTCTCTCCCCTTCGACACACGTACTCGTGGTCACTGGCTACAGCGGTTCGGAATACAAACCTTATCGGGGGTTCATCAACGTGGGCGATATCCATAGTTGCGAACCATGGCTCTACAGCGAATCAATCCGACGCAATATGGCTCTTCGTGCCCGACAGTGGAGAAAAGCACAGCGATCAGCAAAATGAGCGACCTTGTAAGCAATGAACAACCTTTATAACTGAAGCAAATGACTGAAAAGATAAATATTCGCAAACTGGAAGCTGACCTTTGGGAGTCGGCAGACCTGCTTCGTGCAGGAAGTAAACTTACATCGAGCCAATACTGTATGCCGGTATTGGCATTGCTGTTTCTAAGATACGCATATAGTCGCTTCAAGATGGTTGAAGCTGAATTGCTGAAGAGTCGTCCAAGTCGTGGTGGTCGCGTAATGCCTGTTGAACCAAGTGACTTTGCTGCTAAAAGTGCGCTCTACCTTCCTCGTGAGGCTCAGTTTGACTATCTGGTAAATCTGTCGGATGACCAACCTTTGGGCGAGGCTGTCAATCGCGCTATGACTCTGGTCGAAGAACAAAGCGAACAGTTGACAGGTATTCTGCCTAAATCATACACTATGTTCAGCGACGAACTGTTGCGTGAACTCCTTCGTATCTTTAATAACAAGACGCTCGACGAAATCGGTGGCGATGTTATAGGTCGTATTTATGAGTACTTCCTCAGCAAGTTTGCTAAGGCTGTAGCATCAGACGATGGCGTGTTCTTCACTCCTAAGTCTTTGGTAAAGATGCTCGTAAATGTACTGGAGCCAGAACAGGGCGTAATGCTTGATCCTGCTTGCGGTTCGGGAGGTATGTTCGTTCAAACTGGCGACTTTGTGAATGCTGGTGGCATGAATGCCAATACACAGATGACCTTCTACGGTCAGGAAAAGGTGGAATACAATGCCCAACTCTGTCTGATGAACATGGCAGTACACGGTTTGAATGGCAGGATTGTCTCTGGTGATGAGGCTAACTCCTTCTATCATGATGCATACAACCTTGCAGGAAAGTGTGACTACGTGATGGCGAATCCGCCATTCAATGTAGATAAAGTGAAAGCAGAGTCCGCATCTGCGGCTGGTCGTCTGCCATTCGGCTTGCCAGGTGTTAATGCCAAGACAAAAGAGATTGGTAATGCCAACTATCTTTGGATTTCATATTTCTATGCCTACCTCAACGACCATGGTCGTGCGGGATTTGTTATGGCATCATCGGCAACGGATAGTGCCAACAAGGATCGTGACATCCGTGAAAAACTTGTTTTGACAGGCGATGTGGATGTGATGGTGAGTGTGGGCAACAACTTCTTCTACACCCTCTCGCTTCCTTGCTCGCTGTGGTTCTTTGATAAGGCAAAGCGTTTAGAGAATAAGAATCGTGTACTTTTCATCGATGCCCGCAACTATTATACCGTTGTTGACCGTACTCTTAATGAATGGTCAGAATGGCAATTGAAAAACTTGCAAGCTATTGTCCATCTGTATCGAGGAGAGAAAGAGAAATACCAACAACTGATTGCCGATTACAAGGCCGTTCTTGGTGATACAACAGTAGCTTCAGCCCAAGAAGCTCTTGACAAGCAAAAGACAGCAGCAAAGGAGGCTATCGCCAATGCACAGCGCAAAGAAAAGAAACGCATCGAGGCTGAGCAGAATACCCTCATAGCCGAACTGGAGGACACACTTGAAACAGCTCGCCAATTTGAATGGCTAACGGAGAAATTCGGCGACGGCGAATATCAGGATGTGCTTGGTCTTTGCAAGATTGCCACTATTCAGGAGATAGAGGGAAAGAACTACTCGCTTACCCCCGGTGCATACGTGGGTGTTGCCGAAGTCGAGGACGATGGCGTTGACTTCCATGAGCGTATGACGGAGATTCATGCCGAGTTGGGAAAACTGAACCAAGAGGCTAACGTCTTAATGGAGGAGATACAAAAAGCATGGGAGGAACTGAAATCAACTTGAAATACATGAAACGCTGGTATAGTTTTTATTATCAGCATGTTGCAATTCGTCAACGACCCGTTGACGAATTAGAAATGCCAATGTATTTCGGCAGGATTCCCTGGGGGCAACATATAGAGAATTTCAAAGAAGCAAGACTTTTACTTGGTTTATAAAATGTCTTATTTATTGGGAGGGTGCTTGACCGCACACTGACCGAACTGGAACTTAATAAGGAGGGGGATGAGGTATGAGTGAGATCATGAAGGAATGGGAAACTCTTAACACGAAGTAAATCATGGCAAACGAGGTTGCAACTATCGAAACAAGAGCCACACAACTGGCTGAAAAAATAGAGGTATTAGTGACGGAGGCACGTCAGAAGGTAGCTTCTGTGGCTAATACTGCGCAGGTATATACATACTATGAGATTGGACGCTATATCGTTGAAGATGAACAAGGTGGTAAGGTACGTGCTGAATATGGTAAAGGAGTATTGAAACGTGTTTCTGAACGACTTACTGAGCGTACACTATATTCCCATGGGCAATCACCGATTAACAAAATCCAAACCAATGGTTTGGAAATTCAATCCCCAAAAATCCGAACCACTGGTTCGGAAATCAAATCCGAAAATAGTAACCATCGGTTACGAAATCGTCAATTCGTTCTTCCATGGTCACACTATCAGATGCTGACTCATGTCAAGGACTCTGATGCTCTCGTTGAACTCACGTTGCCCAAAGACGCCAATATCTATGCACAGCAATATGCACTCTGCTTGCCTGACAAAGCCCTGCTTCAGCAAAAACTGCGTGAATGGATTGAGGAATATAGAAAGGAGGATGAGGGATGAGCGAATGGAAGAAAGTGAAGTTAGGAGAGATTGCTTCTGCCATACAGACGGGACCTTTTGGTTCGCAATTGCACCAATCTGATTATTCAGACATTGGTGTTCCTGTTGTTATGCCTAAGGACATTATAAATGGTCGCATTGATGAATCAACCATAGCACGTGTAGAAAGCCATCATGTAGAAAGATTATCTCGTCACAAAATATCTGAAGGAGATATTCTTTATGCACGCAGAGGTGATGTTGGTAAATGTGCATATACCGTATTTGCACAACAAGGATGGTTGTGTGGAACAGGTTGTTTACGAGTAACTATTGATAAGGAGAAAGCGTTTCCGAAATTCATCTTTTTTCAGTTACAAAAGCGTGAGACAATTGGTTGGGTAGAAAAGCATGCTATTGGTGCAACAATGTTAAATCTAAACACGTCTATATTAGGTGACGTTCCTATTGAATTGCCTCCCCTTTCTATTCAGCATCGTATCGCCACCATCCTCTCTCGCTACGACTCATTGATAGAGAACTATCAGAAGCAGACAAAGCTATTGGAAGAAGCAGCACAGCGACTCTATAAGGAATGGTTCGTTGACCTCCACTTCCCCGGACACGAAAACACCAAAATTGTTGATGGTGTGCCAGAGGGATGGACTCCCTCTCAGTTGGGGCAGCTGGCTGAATTCAAGCGTGGAAAGACAATAACCAAGAAAGACGTTATTGACGGTGATATTCCAGTTGTTGCTGGTGGGCTTGAACCTGCATATTATTGCAATAAATCAAATACGGCTGAACGTGTAATCACCATAAGTGGTTCTGGCGCAAATGCAGGCTTTACAAGGATGTATTTCGAAAAAGTTTGGGCATCAGATTGTTCATTTGTTGATGCATCTGTAACTCCATTTTTGCATTTTGTATATTGTTACCTAAAAGGCAATAAGACAACAATAGATAATATGCAGAAAGGAGCAGCACAACCTCATGTATATGCAAAAGACCTCAATTCGTTGAGTATATGTATTCCTATCGAAAGTGTACTCACATCTTTTGAGGGAAAGGCCTCTAAGTATTTTGATACAATATCTTCTTTCCAATCTCAAATCCGCTTCCTAACCGAAGCGCGCGACCGTCTGCTTCCCAAACTGATGAGCGGCGAGATAGCAGTATAAAAAAGAAAAGATATGAACACATATGAATTAGTAACTATAGGTATAGCAATTTTCGCTATTATTGTTTCTGCAATACTGACATGGCTCTCAATAAGGTCAAGCAATAAATCGACAAGGCAAATGTCAATTCTGATGCGTGAGAATAGTCGTATGACCAGTAGTGAGCATCTCTCGCTTTATCGTATAGAGGCATTCTATAACGCTGTTGTTATCAAGAATCTGGAGTTTGACATCCAAGAGGCCAGAGCAAGACTCAATACTGAGGAAAAAGACAAACAGGCCTTAGAATCGAAGCTTCTGAAATTACAGATGAATCTTCATTTCATGAAAATTCGTGAAGCCAAGCTAATACAAACTGATTTTACGCTACAAAAGGAGATAAGCGAACTTCATAAGGAATTGAAGATGAAATAACATATCTCACTGAAGCTCGCGACCGCATGATTAAGCGGTTGATGAGCGCAATAAATAATAACTTATAACAATAGAGAATATGCAATTAGATTTTAAACAAAAAGAAGAAATTCGTCGCCAATACAAGCTGTTGCTCTCAAAGGAAATGAACGCACGAGAGAACAAATCCGCAGCAAGAGTTTACACGCAAAGAGACGATTTCCAAAGAGATTATTCTCGAATATTGTATTCTGCCTCTTTTAGAAGACTGCAAGGCAAAATGCAGATTAACGGAATAAAGTCAGATGCATTTTACCGTAATCGACTAACTCATAGTTTGGAAGTAGCTCAAATTGCTGTCAGTATTGCAACGCTTTTGTCTAAAGAATGTTCTAATGAAGAAACATCAATGTACAAAGACGATATTTTTGTATTGCAAGCAGCTGCATTGGCACATGACATAGGACATCCAGCGTTTGGTCATAAGGGAGAACGTGTTTTGGATGAGATTGCGAAGGAGTATGGATTGAGATTCGAGGGTAATGCTCAGAATTTTAAATTATTAAGAAGAATAGATTGTAAGGAACCCAATGTTAACGGCCTAAACTTGACAAACAGAACGCTATTGGCAATTAACAAGTATTTAACACAAGAGGATAAAAACGCTAAAAAATTCTTATATAAAGAAGATTTTGAATATTTGGATAAAGTAAGAAAGCAGGCAGGGTTGCAAGGTGCCAGAACTTTAGATGTACAAATAATTGAGTTGGCTGACGATATAGCGTATGCCGTTCACGATTTGGAAGATGGTTTGCAATTAAGGAAATTCAGCATTGATGAAATTACACATTATTTGAAAAATAAGGACTCAAAAGTTAGTGATGAATTTGGTTCTTTCGTAGAAAAAGCAATTAAATATGCAAACAAGCAAAAAAACGACAATGTACAAAAGTATTCCAAGTTAATTAGAATGAGTCTTACATCCCAATTAACCAATACTTTTGTTAATGATGTTACCATCAAAAAAATAGATGAAGAAACAAGCAAGGAGCACAATACCAATGAATTAAATTGTGAACTTGAGTTAGAAAAATATAAAGATTTGCTTAAGGAGCTTAAAAAAGCAGTCTTCGAGTGCTCTACTCGCGATACGAACATTCAAGAATATGAAAGAAAAGGAGAGATAATCATAAAATCTCTTTTTAACTTCTACACAGATTTATCCAAGAACATTAACGCAATGTTGCTACCTCCTGATTATAGGCCAGAGGAATTACAGAAGAAAGAAAATGAGCAAGATAAAGAAAAAGTTAAATTGGAATTAGTCCAAAACAGCATTGATTATATTGCAGGTATGATGGACACCTTTGCTATTTCGGAATATGAACGTCTATTTAGTATTGACTTCGACAATATAGATTTAGGTCAAGATATAGAGATAAAAAAGAAGGGGAAAGAAGAACCCTCAAAAAAATAATTTCACAATTATGTCAAAGGACTATAGCGAAGACCAACTGATACAGAAATCAACAGCCGAACTCTTGGAGAAAGAGCTTGGCTGGAAGTCTGTGTATGCTTTCGACAATGAGGTACTTGGAGAACAAGGGACTCTTGGTCGTAAGACACAGAGCGAGGTTGTGCTGACACGTCATCTTCGCTTGGCCTTGAAACGTCTGAATCCATGGATGACCGACAAGCAGTTGACAGAAGCCATCGAGCGCATGACCAGCTACATGAGCTCACAGACGCTGATGCAGATCAACGAAGAGAAGTATGGTTACGTGCGTGATGGTGTGCCTGTTACTCGCCTGAAGCCTAATGGCGAGACGGAGCTGGTACGTGCCAAGGTGATGGACTTTGCCAATGTGGATGACAACGAGTTTATTGCAGTCAGAGAACTTTGGATAAAGGGGCCTATCCACAAACGCAGAGCAGATGTGGTGTGCTTCGTGAATGGTCTTCCGCTTATCTTCATCG